>Ga0268298_10001210_pt1 | contig 30927 bp, 27 predicted proteins | sample WWTPWeurt_MetaG_FD_194462 | JGI IMG/M metagenome (GOLD analysis project Ga0268298, IMG submission 194462) | Activated sludge microbial communities from WWTP in Nijmegen, Gelderland, Netherland - WWTP Weurt | ecosystem: Engineered > WWTP > Aerobic digester > Activated sludge | place... | reverse complement strand
ACCAGGTCGTGGCAACCCGCCTCTTGCGCCGTGCGCACGGTCTCGTCGATCTGCGCCAGCGTGGCCATGCCGGTGGAGATGATCATCGGCTTGCCCGTGGCCGCCACCTTGCGGATCAGCGGCAGGTCGGTGCACTCGAAGGAGGCGATCTTGTAGGCCGCCACGCCGAGCGACTCCAAGAAGTCGACCGCCGTGTCGTCGAAGGGTGTCGAGAAGCAGTGCAGGCCGCGCGCTGTGGCGCGCTCGAGGATCGGCCCGTGCCAGGCCCAGGGCGTGTGGGCCTCCTCGTACAGGTCGTACAGGTGCCGGCCCACCCACAGGCTGGCCGGATCGTCCACCGTGAAGCCCGGCGCGTCCACGCGGATCGTCATGGTGTCGGCGGTGTAGGTCTGCAGCTTGATCGCGTCTGCGCCGGCATCGGCCGCCGCGTCGACGATGGCCAGCGCACGCTCCAGCGACTGGTTGTGGTTGCCCGACATCTCGGCGATGACGTAGGGCTTGTGATGCAGTCCAATCTCGCGATCCAGGATCTTCACGGTGGGCACTTTCTCTGGCTCATGGGCACCATGCGAATGCATGGGCCGGCCGCGCCGAAGGCACAGCCGATGCAGCAGATTGTGAGACGCAGGAGCGTGCGCGCAAGCGGCCATTTCGGGGCCTTTAGGGGCCCTTTTCGAGGCCGATCACTGCACGCTGGCCCCTACACTCTGGTTCATCTGCCCCGGGCTGCGCGCCTGGCGACGCCACTTGCACGCACAGCGAACGACATGAACAACCTCGACAAGCTCCAGCATGCCTTCGTCACCGTGATGAAGATCGACCCGGCCCTGGTGGTCGACTCGTTCGCCTACGGTGAGCACCGCGAGTGGGACTCGCTGGCCCACATGGCCCTGGTCGCAGAGCTCGAGCAGGCCTTCGGCCTGATGCTCGACACCGAGGAGATCATCGCCATGAGCTCGGTGGCCGAGGTGCGCCGCATCCTCGGCGTGCATGGCATCACCTTCTGACAAGCGCTGGATGTCGGCCCCCTCGCCCTCGCTGCTGGATCTGCAAGGCAAGGTCTGCCTGGTCACCGGGGCCAGCCGTGGCATCGGCCTGGCCTGTGCACACACACTGGCCGCTCACGGCGCCACGGTGTTGATGGCCGCGCGGCAAGCCGATGCGCTGCAGGCCGCGGCCGCCGCCGTGAACGAGGTGCAGCAAGGCCCATGCGCCGTGGCCATCGCATGCGATGTGGCCGACCCGGCCTCGGTGCGCGATCTGTTCCAGCAGGTGTTCCGGGACCACCGGCGCCTGGATACGCTGGTGGCCAATGCGGGCACCATGCAGGACGCCCCCATCGGCATGGTGACGGCCGAGCTGATCGATCGCGTCTTCGCCAGCAACACGGCCTCACTGCTGTATTGCGCCCAGTACGCCAGCCGGCTGATGGCGCGCGGCGCCAGTGGCGGCAGCATCGTTGCGCTCAGCTCCATCATCGGCGTGCAAGGCCATGCGGGCCAGGCGGTGTATGCCGGCAGCAAGGCGGCGGTGATCGGCATCGTCAAGTCACTGGCGCAAGAGCTGGCGTCGGCGCAGATCCGCGTCAATGCGCTGGCCCCGGGCTTCATCGACACCGAGCTGACCGCCCACCTCAGCCCCGCCCAGCGCGAGCGTGCGCTCGCGCGCATCGCCATGCAACGCCCGGGCTCGCCGGCGGACGTGGCGCATGCTGTGCTTTTCCTGGCCAGCGATCTGTCGCGTTATGTCACCGGGCAGGTGATCGGCGTGGACGGCGGCATGGTGGCCTGATCGCATCATGATGCCGATCGACTTCTGGCAACTCGAACGCCACGGCGACGCAGTGGCGCTGATTGACGAGCACGGCCAGGCGCTGAGCTTTGAGGCCCTGGCGCTGCGTGCCGATGCCGCGGCGGCAGGCTTGGCGCGTGGCGAGGTCTTTGCACTGAGCTGCGCCGCCAATGCCGCCACCGTGCAGGTCTACCTCGGCGCGCTGCGCTGCGGCGCGGTGCCCTTGATGCTCGACGGCGGTCTGGCGGCCGACGCCAGCACTGCGCTGCTGGCGCGCTATGGCATCGCCCAGCACTTCGAGGGCCGCACAGGCACCTGGCAGCGCAGCCAAAGCGTCACGGCAGGCCCCGCCCCGCACTCCGATCTGGCCCTGCTGCTGTCCACCTCGGGCAGCACGGCCTCGCCCAAGCTGGTGCGCCTGTCGCGCGCCAACCTGGCGGCCAATGCGGGCAGCATCGTCGACTACCTGGCCCTCGGCCCCACCGAGGTGGCCATCACCACCCTGCCGCTGCACTACTCGTATGGCCTGTCGGTGCTGAACAGCCACCTGGCCTGTGGCGCCCGCACCGTGCTCAGCGAAGCCGCCGTCACGCAAGCCGAGTTCTGGGCCACGGTGCGCGGCCAGGGCGTCACCAGCTTGTCGGGCGTGCCCACGCTGTGGCGCATGCTGCGGCGCCTGCGCTTCGAGCGCATGGCCTTGCCCTCACTGCGTACCCTGACCCAGGCCGGTGGCCGACTCGAGCCCGACGAGGTGCTGTGGCTGGCCGAGGCCGCCCGCGCCAAGGGCCAGCGCGCCTTCGTGATGTATGGGCAGACCGAGGCCACGGCCCGCATCGCCTACCTGCCGCCCGATTGGCTGCCAGGCAAGGCCGGCGCCATCGGCATTGCCATCCCCGGTGGCCGCCTGCGCGTGCTGTCGCCCGAGGGCAAGCCGCTGCCGGTGGGCATCGACGGTGAGCTGGCCTACCGCGGGCCCAATGTGATGATGGGCTATGCCGAGTGCGCGGCCGAGTTGGCCGGCCCACCCTGCGTGGACGAATTGCGCACGGGCGATCTGGGCCACGTGGACGCCGATGGCTGCTTCTGGGTCACCGGCCGCCTCAAGCGGATCATCAAGCTGTTTGGTCACCGCGTGAGCCTGGACGAGGTGGAGCGCCAACTGCGCGACGAGGGCCTGGACGCCGGCGTCGTAGGCCGCGACGACCGCCTGATGGTGGCCCTGGTCGGTGCGACACCCGCCGTGGCCGGGCAATGGGCCGAGCGCCTGGCCAAGCGCCACCACTGGCTGCCCGCCGCTGTGGCCGTGGTGGGCCTGCCCGCTCTGCCACTGGGCGGCAATGGCAAGCTGCAGTACGCCGAGCTGCAGCGGCAGATCGAGCAGGCCTTGGCCGCGCCGGCGGTGGAGCCCACCCATGTCTGACCAAGCCACCGTGGACTGCGCCCCGCCTGCGGCCCCGACCACCGCGATGCTCGATTGGCCCGTCTACGAATTGCCGCACGCCGAAAAGCGCCGCCGCCTGGAAGCCGAACTGAGCGCACTGACCCGCCACCACGCCGCGCATTGCGAGCCCTATGCGCGCGTGCTTCAGGCCCGTGGTGTCGCGCTTGACCAGGCCTTCACGCTCGAGACGCTGCCCTGGCTGCCGGTGCGCTTGTTCAAGCACCGCCTGCTGTCCAGCGTGGCGCCGGATCAGGTGTTCAAGGTGCTCACGTCTTCGGGCACCACCGGCCAATCGCCCTCGCGCATCGTGCTTGACCGGGCCACGGCCTCGCGGCAGACCACGGCCCTGGCGCGCATCATGCAGCGCTTTGTGGGCGCCGCACGGCGGCCCATGCTGATCATCGACCACCCCGGCGTCATCAAGGACCGGCGCAGCTTCTCGGCCCGAGGCGCCGGCATCCTGGGCCTGGCCAACCTCGGCCGCGAGCACGTGTATGCGCTGAACGAGGACATGACGCTCAACCTGGCCGCGGTGCAGGCCTTCTGTGCCCAGCATGCCGGCAAGCCCAAGCTGCTGTTCGGCTTCACCTTCATGGTCTGGCAGCACTTTGTGCTGGCGCTGCAGGCCGCAGGCCAGACGGTGAACCTGGACGACGCGGTGCTCATCCACAGCGGCGGATGGAAGAAGCTGCAGGACATCGCGGTGGACGCGAGCGAGTTCCAGGCGCGCGTATCGCAAGTGGCTGGCGCCGTGCGCGTGCACAATTTCTACGGCATGGTCGAGCAGACCGGCTCGGTGTTCGTGGCCTGCGAGCACGGCCACCTGCACGCCCCGGCCTTTGCCGACGTGCTGGTGCGCGATGCGCAGACCGGCGGCAGCCTGCCCTTTGGCCAGCGCGGTGTGCTGCAGGTGCTCTCGGGCCTGCCCACCAGCTACCCCGGCCACAGCCTGCTCACTGAAGACCTCGGCACCGTGCTGGGCGAGGACGATTGCCCCTGCGGCCGCCTGGGGCGCTATTTTCAAGTGCACGGCCGCGTGGCGCAGGCTGAAGTGCGCGGCTGCAGCGACACGCAGGTGACGCCCTCGCCATGACCGATTTCAGCCTGATGCTGCCGCCGGGCCAGACCCTTGAGGCCCTCGCCGCACAGCCCGATCTGCCGCCCTGGGGCAGCCTGCAGATCGACTTTGCCGGCGCGCTCTCCCGGGCCTTGATGAGCGCACCGGCGGCGCGCGCGCACCCCGAACTGATGGCGCTGGGCTACTGGCTGCGCCCGGGCCACATGCAACCCATGCTCGAGCGCTTGCGCCAGAGCCACGCGCAAACCGCCCTGCTGCCGCGCGGCCTGGTGTTCCACCTGGCGCCCGGCAATGTGGACACGATCTTCGTCTACTCGTGGATGCTGTCGCTGCTGTGCGGCAACCGCAGCATCGTGCGCCTGTCCTCGCGCGCAAGTGCGGGCACCGACGCCCTGCTCGCCGTGCTGGGCGAGCTGCTCGCTCAGCCTGCATGGCAGGCCATCGCACAGTGCGTGGCCTTTGTGCGTTATGAGCACGACGATGCCATCACCGCACGCCTGTCGGCAGCTTGCGACATGCGCGTGATTTGGGGCGGCGATGCCACCGTCAACACCGTGCGCGCGCTGCCGCTGCCGCCGCACGCCACCGAGTTGTGCTTCCCCGACAAGTTCTCGCTCACCGTGCTGCGCGCCAGCGCCGTGGGTGCGCTGGCACCGGCCGCGCTGGCTGCATTGGCCAAGGCACTCGTCAACGACGCCTTCACCTTTGGCCAGCAGGCCTGTTCATCGCCGCGCCTGGTGCTGTGGCTGGGCGATGAGGCCGACACCGAAGCGGCACGCACCAAGCTTTGGCCCACCGTGGAGACCGCCGCGAACGCCGTTGCGCATGGCCTCGGCGACGCCGAGCACCTGAACAAGGACGTCTTCGCCGACCTGCTGGCCATGGACGCCGACGTGCGCATCGAGCCCGGGCGCGGCCTGGTGCGCCGCATCTGGTTGAGCCAGCCCGCCGTGCATGCCGACACGCACTGCGGCGGTGGCCTGTTCCACGAATCGCGCATCAGCGCGCTCACCGACCTGCTGCCCTTGCTGAGCCGGCGCATCCAGACCGTCTCGCACCATGGCTTCGCTCGCGAAGAGCTGCTGCAGTTTGCCCGCGATGCAGGGCCGCGCGGCATCGACCGCATGGTGCCCGTGGGCCAGGCGCTGGACTTCGCCCCGGTCTGGGACGGCGTGAACCTCTGGCTCGCCTTCACCCGCGAGATCGACATCCGTGCCTGAGCCCTCGGCCATGGCGCAACCCAGGGTGCTGGTGCGTGCCGATGCCTCGGCCACCAGCGGACACGGTCACGTCATGCGTTGCCTGGCGCTGGCCTCGGCCTTGCAGGCGCGGGGCCTGGACGTGCACTTTCTGCAGCGCAGCCAAACCGGTGACGCTCGGCAAGCCATTGCCCAGGCCGGCTTCACCTGCCATGCCCTGGCCGATGGCGACGATGCCCAGGCCAGCAGCGCCTGCCTGCGCCACCTGGGCGGCGTGCACCTGGTGGTGCTGGACCACTATCAGCTCGGCGCCGCCTGGGTGCAGGCCGTGCGCCCGCACACACAGCGCGTGATGGTGATCGACGATCTGGCCGACCGTGCACTCGACGGCGACCTGCTGCTTGACCAGAACTGGCACGACGATCCCGCAGCGCGTTACCGCGAACGTTGGCCAGCGGCTGCCCAGACCCTGTTCGGCCCGCGCTTTGCCTTGCTGCGGCCCGAGTTCCGCACCACGCCCAAGCCGGTGCGCGCCGGCGCGCTGCGGCGCATCGTCGTGGCCTTCGGTGGCAGCGACCCGCACAACGCCACCGCCGCCTGTGCCGAGGCGCTGCACCAGGCCCTGCCCGAGATCGAACTGGACCTGGTGGTGGGCGCCGCCTCACCGCACGGCCCGGCGCTGCAAGCGCGCTGGGCGGGTGTGCAGCGGGTCAGCGTGGCCATCGGGGTGAGCGACATGGCGCGGCGCTTCGCCCAGGCCGACCTGTTTGTCGGCGCCGGTGGCTCGATGACCTGGGAGCGCGCCTGCCTGGGCCTGCCGGGCATCACGCTGCCCATCGCGCCCAACCAGCAGGCACTTTGCGCACGCCTGGCGGCGGCCGGTGAGGGCATCGACCTCGGCTTGTACGAGCCTGCCGCCACAAGACCACTGGCGCCCGCCGTGCAGGCCTTGCGTGATGACCCGCAGCGCCTGGCGGCAATGGCGGGTGCGCTCTTCAATCGCTGCGATGGCCAAGGCGCCGAGCGCGTGGCCGATGCCGTGATGCTGCTGCTCGAGCGCCGCCTAGGCTAGCTCACGATACAGGCGCACCACCTCGAGAGATTCGGCGCCCCGCATGCGCTGATAACGATCGCGCTCGACGAAGCCATGCCGGCGGTGCATGGCCAGCACCGCCGCATTGAAGGCGAAGACCTCGCAGTTCAGGCGGCTCGCGTGCAGCTCGGTCTGTGCCCAGTGCAGCGAGGCCAGCTCCATGCCGCTCCAGGCGCGCAGCGATTGGGGCGGTGGGCCCAGGTCATCCGGGTGCAGGTAGAAGCCCCAGAGCCAGGTGCCCTCGCCACCATCGTCGCTGTCGCGGGTGAAGGTCACCACGCCGCAATCGACGCCGGCGTGCGTGAGCACCAGCACCTGGTGGTCGGGCGACTGGCGCACGCGCTGCCACCAGGCCGCATGCTCGGCCGGCTGGATCAGGTGATCGGTGAACATCACCCGGCGCACGGCCGGGTGGTTGCGCCAGAGCAGGATGCGATCGCTGTCGGCATCACAGGCATGCCGCAGCGTCGTCGCAGGCGCTGCAGCCACAGGCGGTGAGCTCATTTCGACAGTTTGCGCTGCAGGGCGTACAAGGCCTCGGCGCGCTCCCAATCCTCGGGGTTGTCGATGTCCACGGCGCGCTCCGGCGGCACCACCAGGCCACGCCCACCGGCATGCGCACTGCGGCCCGATTGCCAGGCCTCGGTGGTGGCCCAGTAGAACTGGCCGGCATCGTGATAGGCGGGCTGCAGATCCTGGGTGCGGGTGGCGGTGAACTCGGGGTACATCGGCTGCATCCGCCCGTCGGCGCCTCGCAGCATGGCGCGCTGCACGGCCGACTCGAAGCGCAGCACCGGGAAGACGAAGTCCGACACACCCTCCTCCAGCAGCACCAGCGCGGCGCGCAGGTCCTCGGCCTGCAGCAGCGGCACGCCGGGGTAGATGCAGCACACATGGCGCACGGGCCAGCCGGCCTGCAGTGCCTGCTCGATCGCATGCACCAGCACCGGGCTGGTGGCGGTGTGGTCGTCGGCCAGGTGAGCGGGCCGCATGAAGGGCACCTCGGCGCCCGCAGCGCGCGCCACCTCGGCGATCTCGATGTCGTCGGTGGACACCACGATGTGATCGAACACGCCCGACTCGCGCGCGGCGCCGATCGCGTGGGCGATCATGGGCTTGCCGGCGAACAGTTTGACGTTCTTGCGCGGGATGCGCTTGCTGCCGCCCCGCGCCGGAATCACGGCCATCTTCATGAGGACACCTCGGTCAAGGCAACGGCCGAGGCCATTGCCGGATCAGATTGTTGAAGTGCAGCGCGCAGCACCGCCACCACACGATCCTGCTCTGCAGCCGTCATCTGCGGGAACAGCGGCAGCGAGATGGCTCGGGCGCTGTAGGTCTCGGCGGCCGGAAAGTCGCCCGGCCTGAAACCCAGCTCCTGATAGTAGGGCTGGGTGTGGATGGGGATGTAGTGCACGTTCACGCCGATGTTGGCGGCGCGCAGGGCCGCGAACACTTCGGCGCGGACATGGTGCGTGCGCATGGCGTCGATCTCGATCGGGTAGAGGTGCCAGGCCGAGACCCGATCGGCCGGCCGCGCGGGCCGCTTCACGGGCAGGTCGGCCAGCAGGCGATCGTAGCGATCGGCCAGCGCCACGCGTTGGGCGTGCATGGCCTGAAGGCGCTGCAGCTGCGAGTGGCCCAGCGCCGCCTGCATCTCGGTCATCCGGCAATTCCAGCCCAGCGATTGCTGCTCGTAGACCCAGGGGCCCTCGGGCGCACGGGTCATGCGCGCAGCGTCGCGCACCATGCCATGCGAGCGCAGCTGGCGCAGTTGCTCGGCCAGGGCATCGTCCTGCGTGACCACCAGGCCGCCCTCGCCGGTGGTGACGATCTTCACCGCGTGAAAGCTGAACACCGCGGCGTCGCACCAGGCGCTGCCCACCGGTTGGCCCTGCAGGCTGGCGCCCGTGGCGTGCGAGGCGTCCTCAAGGATCTTGAAGCCGTATTCGTCCGCCAGCTCACGCATCTGGGGCAGATCGCAAGGCAGGCCGCCAAAGTCCACCGGGATCACCACGTGCGGCAGGGCACCCAGCTCCGCGCAGGTCTCGAGCTTGGCGCGCAAGGCCGATACGCTCATGTTGCGGGTTTGGGGATCGATGTCGACGAAATCGATGCTGGCGTCGCAATACAGCGCGCAGTTGGCCGAGGCCAGGAAGCTGTTGGGGCTGGTCCACACCCGCGAGCCGTGCTTCACGCCCAGCGCGAGGCAGGCCAGGTGCAGCGCGGCGGTGGCATTGGTCACGGCCACGGCGTGCTTCACCTGGTGCAGCCTGGCAAAGGCGGCCTCGAAGCGCGGCAGTTCGGGGCCCTGGGTGAGGAACTCCGAACGCAGCACGGCCGTCACCGCGGCGATGTCGTCCTCGGTGATGTGCTGGCGGCTGTAGGGGATGAAGGCCTGGGGCACGGCTGCGTTCATGGCGTGGGCTGCTGCGCAGTGATGGTCGGATGTCGGCTCAGTGGGCGTGGCCAGAGGCCACCTGCTGCGAGATCATCTCGCGAAGCTGCGGCACGCTCAGGAAATCGGTGTTACTGCCGCTGTCGTACGAGAAGCCTTCGGCCACACGCTTGGCGCCGGTGCGGGCGCAGTAGTCGTCCACCGAGTATTCGGCGCCGCTGGGCAGGATGGCGTAGTAGGCGCCCAGGTCCACGGTGTTGGGGCTGTCGCTGGCGGTGATCATCTCCTCGTGAATCTTCTCGCCCGGGCGGATGCCGATCACCTTCTGCTCGGCTTCGGGGGCCACGGCCGAGGCCACGTCGGTGATGCGATAGGACGGGATCTTGGGTACCAAGATCTCACCGCCCCAGGCGTTCTGCAGCGACCACAGCACCATGTCCACGCCCTCTTGCAGCGAGATGTTGAAGCGCGTCATCTCGGGGTGCGTGATCGGCAGCACGCCGCAGGCGCGCTTGTCGGCAAAGAAGGGGATCACCGAGCCGCGGCTGCCCATCACATTGCCATAGCGCACCACCGAGAAGCGCAGATCGCGCGAGCCGCGGATGTTGTTGCCGGCCACGAAGAGCTTGTCCGAGCAGAGCTTGGTGGCGCCATACAGGTTGATGGGCGCGGCGGCCTTGTCGGTTGAGAGCGCCACCACGCGCTTGACCTGGCTGTCCAGGCAGGCCTCGATCAGGTTCTGCGCGCCGAGCACATTGGTCTTGATGCACTCGAAGGGGTTGTACTCGGCGGTGGGCACCTGCTTGAGCGCGGCAGCGTGCACCACGATGTCGATGCCCTCGAGCGCGCGGGTCAGGCGGGCCTGGTCGCGGATGTCGCCGATGAAGTAGCGGATGCCCGGGTGCTGCCGGGTGGACAGCTCCTGCTGCATCTCGAATTGCTTCAGCTCGTCGCGCGAGTAGATCACCAGGCGCTTGACACCGGGGTAGCGCGACAGCACCGTGTGCACGAAAGCCTTGCCGAACGAGCCGGTGCCGCCGGTGATGAGAACAGATTGGTTGGTCAGCATGGTGTCACGCTCCTCGGTGTGGATGGGTCGGGAAATGAAGGCGAAGGGACATGGCAGTGCGCGTCATTGCAGCCAGGCGCGCAGGCCGCGGCCCAGCGAAAGCAGCAGTGCGTTCATCTGCTGCCCGTCGTGCCGGGCGTTGACCTCGGCGATGCGCAGGTTGTAGTGCTCGGCCTCGGCGGCCATCACGTCGAACAGCGAGCGGCGGCCCAGCTGCTGCCATTGCTGCAGGGTGAAGTCGCGCACGCGGTTGCTGTCGCCCAGCACGCCGGCCACGCGGCGGGCGCGGTCCATGGCGGCTCGGGCTTGTTCGTGCAGATCGGCCAGGCGCGACTGGCGCTGCTCCAGCACCTCGTCGCGCGCCAGTTGCGAGGCCTCGGCGCGCTTGCGCGCGGCATCGGCGGCCGCGCCGGCGCCCGGCGAGAGCAAGGGGATGCTCACCGACAGCCCGCCGGAGATCGACGCGCTGCGGTTCGAGCCCGCATTGCCGCCAGCGGCCGCATTGGTGTTGGCGGCCACGCTCCAGCTGAACTGCGGCTTGAGCGCAGCCTCGACCGAGCGGGCGAGCTGACGCGCGGCCTCGGCCTGGGCATCGAGCTGTGCAATGTCGGTGGATCGCGCCAGCTCGGCCTGCAGCGGGGCCAGCTCGGGCACCTGCAGCAGCAGGCCCAGCAGCGCGTCGGCATCGGGCAGGGCCTCGCCGGCCATGCGCCGCAGCTTGACGGTGGCCTGGCGCACCTGCGAGGCGGCCTGCTCCTGCGAGAGTTCGGCCTGGCTCATGGACTTGCGCGCCTGCACCAGCTCGCTCAGGCGGCCACGGTCGGCCGAGACGATCTGTTCCAACGAGCCCACCAGGCAGCCCATCTGGCCCACGTATTGCGCATACACCTGCACCTGCTGCAGGTAGCGGCTGCGCTCGAGCGCCAGCGAGACGGTGTTCAGCGCGACCTGCTCCTGGCTGCTGATCCAGCCCAGGCGGGCGGCGTCGGCCAGGCGCTCACGCCAATCGATCAGGCGCTCGGTGCGGCCGCCGTCACTGATCAGCTGGCTCAGGCTCAGGCCGGCGCGTGCCTGCGCCAGCGTGGCGCTGGTGCTGCCCTCGCTGCGCAAGGCCGACGGGCCCAGGCCCGCCGTGGCGCTGATCTGCAGGGCACCGGCCGCGCGGGCCTCGTCGGTGTCACGCAGGGCGGCATCGGCCGTCATGCGGGCGGCGCCCACGGCAGAGCTGCGCGCCAGGGCCTCGCCCACCAGTTTCTGCACGGCCTCGCGCGAGGCCACCGGGTCGGGTGTGCGCTGCGTGGTGGTGGTGGCTTCGTCCACACAGGACGCATGCAAGGGCAGCATCGCCAGCACCAGCCCCAGGCCGATCCAGGCGCGCAGCGCAGCGTGTGGCGCTGGTGCGGGGTCTGGCGAGAATCGGCGTGCGGTCATGGGTGTGGCAAGCGGGCAGTCTGGCCACGCGGGGCGCGGCGTCTTCATGGAAGTAGACCGCCGACCGCCCTGCCCCGATCGCCGAAATCCCGGCGCTTTTCCGGCTCAATCCTCGGCGCCTCGTGCCGAGGGCAAGGTGTGGTGAGGCGCACCCGGGCGCCCATCCATTCACCGGCTTCAAGGGCTGCACATTGATCTTGCGAAGGCCGTCTGCGCGACGTTCACCATCGACAGGGGTCGTCGACGAGGCTTGGGTCAGACAGGGGCACGGCCAGAAGTCTCGTCAAGAGCGGCGTGTGAGCTTGCCGTGCAAGGCCGGCGCCCTGCGTGGACGGAAGGCGTCAGGACACCGGCTTCAAAAGCTTGACATTGATCTTCTGCAGGCCTTCTTCGTAATACTTGTTGATCAGACCTTCCTTCTGCATCTCTTGCAGGGCCGAATCGATCACCGGTACAAGGGCCTGATGCTTCTTGTTGACGTAGAAGTACACCGGCTCTGCCGCCCAGTAGCTGGGCCGGCGGGAGATGCCGGTGATGGCGTTCTTGACCATCTCCAGCTCGGCATCGATGTGGGGCAACATGGCGATGTCGAAGCGATCGTTGCGCAGCATGTCAAAGGCCTTGAAGACCGTCTGGGTGTCGGTGACATTCATGCCCGCGCTGTTCTTGACCAGGATGATGATGCCGTGCGGCAGGCCAGTCCGGAGCTTGGCAATTTCTGCCCTCGGCAGGGTCAGCAGCTTGGCATCCCGGGCGTAGAGCGTCACGTACACCACACCCACAGAGGTGGGCACCATCACCAGATTGGGGAACTGCTTGGCGACATCCGCAATGCGCAGCAGGTCTGCGTCCAGCAAGCCATCGTTGGCCAAGGCAATGGAGCGGGGCAGCGGCATCGGGTTGTACTGGGCGCTGAGTCCACGTCGCCGCAAGGCTTCGTTCATCACACGTTGAACGATCTCGGATATGGGGGATTCAAGTTCGGTACGTCCGACCTGCAGCACCTGTTGAGCATGCACCGGGGCTTGCAATAGAAAGCCGAGCACTGCGAGCAACACATGGATGGCAAAAAGAACGCGTGGTTTGTGTGTCATGACCTCTGACCCCTTTTTGGACATACTGAGCGATTTGAGTTGAACGGGCAGTCGCAATACCAATCTAGCGCTCCTGGAAGGCCTCGCGCGCCTTCATCAAGGGCCGCAGCAGATAGCTGAGCACCGAGCGCTGCCCGGTGCGGATCTCGGCCTGGCCGGTCATGCCCGGCAGCACGGCCAGCGGCTTGCCGCCGGCGGTGAGCGAGCCGGCATCGGCCAGCACCTGGGCGCGGTACCAGGTGGCCTCGGCCGAGGGCGCGCGTTCGGTGTCGCCCAGCACATCGGGGCTGATGCCCTGCACCGTGCCGTGCAGGCTGCCGTACACCGTGGACTCGTAGGCGCTCAGCTTGATCTGCACGGTCTGGCCCACCTGCACGAAGCCGATGTCGGACGGGCGCACGCGCGCCTCCACCAGCACGCGGTCGCCGATGGGCACGATCTCCATCATCGTGGCCCCAGGCGCCACCACGCCGCCGAGCGTGTGGCTCTTGATCGACTTGACCAGGCCGCGCACCGGCGAGACCAGCGTGGTGCGGCGCAATGCGTCGTCGCGCACCACCATCTGCTCCTGGAACTGCGACAACTCGCTTTGCAGCCGCACCAGATCGGCGCTGGCGTCCTGGCGGAAGCGGTTGATGCGATCGTGGGTCTGCAGGTTCAGCTCGTTCACCTGGCGGCGCACGCGCATCACCTCCACCTCGCTCATCAGCCCCTTGGCGGACATCTGCTCGGCCACGGCCAGCTCACGCTCGAGCAGGGCCAGGCTGCGCTGGTTGGTGCTCACCGCCTCCTGCAGCGCACGCTGCCGGGCGTTGAAGCTCTCGGTCTCGCCGGCCACGACCTGCGGCATGGCCCTCAGCTCGGGCGGGAACTGCAGCGCGCGCCCGGCACTCTCGGCCTGGGCCCGTGCGATGGCGGCGCGCAGCGCCAGGCGCTTGGCCTGGCCTTCGTTTTGCTGTGCCTCGAAGCGCGTGGGGTCGAGCAAGGCCAGCGGCTGGCCCTTGTCCACCGGCTGGCCCTCGCGCACCATCAGCTCGCGCAGGATGCCGCCTTCGAGGCTGGCGATCACCTGCTCGCGGCCGTCGGGCACCACGCGCGCATCGGCACGCGCGACCATGTCCACCTGGGCGATGGACGCCCAGGTGAGCGCGGCCACCACCACCGCCAGCATCAGGTACAGCGCCCACACGGCGCCGGGCGTGGCCTCCACGTGGCGCGCCGCCTGCACGGCGCTCACCAGGTGCAGTTCCTCGCGCCGCAGTGCGGTGGTGCGTCCCCAGGCCATGTGCTGCGCGGCCGCCTCAGGCGACCGCCTCCGTTTGGGTGGCGGCTGACGCGGCCGGTGTGGCTGGTGCAGCCGGTGCGGCTGCAGCCGGCGGTGCGCCGGCCGCCTGGCCCGACAGCGCCGCCAGCACCTTGGCCTTGGGGCCATCGAGCACCACGCGGCCGGCATCGATCACCAGCACGCGGGTCACCAGATCGAGCACCGCCGGGCGGTGCGTCACCATCACCAGCGTGCAGTGGCCACAGGCCGCATGCAGGTGGCGCAGGAAGGCGCTCTCGGATTGGGCGTCCATCGAGCTGGTGGGCTCGTCCATCAGGATCACCTGGGGCTGCGTGACCAGGCAGCGCGTCAGCGCCACCAGCTGGCGCTGGCCACCCGAGAGCAGGCCGCCGGCTTCGCCGACCGGCAGGTCCCAACCCATGGGATGAGCCGCCACCACACGCGCCAGGCCCGTGAGCCGCGCCACCTCGGCCAGGCGCGCAGGGTCGGCGGCGGCGCGGCCGAGCAGCACGTTGTCGCGCAAGGTGCCGCTGAACAGGCGCGGCTCCTGCGAGACGAAGCCCACCTTCGCACGGTAGTCGGCCGGATCGATCTGGCGCAGGTCCAGGTCGTCCACCTCCACGCGGCCCTCGGTGGGCAGGTACAGGCCGGCCAACAGGCGCAGCACGGTGGACTTGCCGCTGCCGATGCGCCCGAGGATGGCCACGCGCTCACCCGGTTCGAAGCGCAGGTTGAGGTTGTGCAGCACGGCCGGGCCGGCCTGGCCGTCCACCGCCGGGTAGGCAAAGCCCACGCCATGCAAGGCCAGGCGGCCCTGCAGTTGCGGCTGCGGCAGGTAGCCCCGCGCCGGGTCGCGCTCGGCGGGCTGGGCCATCACCGCGTCGAGCGCGCGCATGGCGGCGCGTGCGCCCTGGTAGCGCATGGTCAGGCTCACCAGGGCATTGAGCGGCATGATCGCCCGCGTGGCGAACATCACCGCACCGATCAGCATGCCGCCGGTGATGGTCTTGTCCTGGATGAGGTGCACGCCCCACACCAGCATCATCAGCGTGACGATCTGCTGCGAGACGCCCGACAGGTTGGTGGCCCAGCTGCTGATGCGGCGCGAGCGCATGGCCGATTCGGCCATGGCCGCGCTGCCGGTCTCGAAGCGCCCCAGAAAGCGCCCCTGCGCCCCGGCGGCCTTCAGGTCCTCGAGCCCGTCCACAGATTCCACCAGCACGCCATGCAGGTCGGCATGCTGTTGCATGTTGGCCGACATGGCCCGCCGCAGCGAGCCCTGGATCACCAGCGAGGCGCTCAGGATCAGGGGGATGGCCAGCACCAGCACCCAGCCGAGCGGGCCGCCGATCACGAAGGTCATGGCCACGAAGATCAGCACGAAGGGCAGATCGGTGACGGCCGAGAGCGTGGCCGAGGAGAAGAACTCGCGCACCATCTCCACCTGCCCCAGCACGTGGGCATAGGCGCCCGAGGACTCGGGGCGGTTTTCCATGCGCACGCCCAGGCTGTGGCGGTAGAGCGAGCTGCCCACCAGCAGGTCGGCCTTGCGGCCGGCCAGATCGATGAGGTGGGCGCGCAGCTGCCGCGAGGCCAGATCGAAGACCACCGCCAGAGCGCCCACGGCGGCCAGCGCCCACAGCGTGACCATGGCCTGGTGCGGGATCACCTTGTCGTAGATCACCGAGGTGATCACGCCCGTCACCAGCATCAGCGCATTGCTGAGCAGCGCGGCAATCATGGCCGAGCGGTAGTAGGGCACGAAGCGGCGCATCGTGCCCCAGAGCCAATGCAGATCGCTGCCGGTGTCCGCGCCGGACGCGTTCTTTGCCTGCACCTTCGGCGTGGCCACCAGCACCATGCCCTGGTAGCGGGCCGCCAGCTCGGCCGCGGGCAGGCTGCGTTGCATCGCTTGCGGGCCGGGCAGCACCACGTCGAGCACCAGGGCTTCACCCTCGCCTTGCCGGCCCAGCAGGATGCAGGCCTCGCCACCGTCCAGCAGCAGCACGGCGGGCATCAGCAGTGCATGGATCTCGCCCAGCTGGCGCTGCAGCAGGCCGGCCTCGTAGCCCGCATCGCGCAAGGCGCGCAGGGCCTGCTCGGGCTGCAGTCGGCCGTCGAGGGTGAGGTCGGCCAGCAGCGAGGCCACCGAGCGCTCGCGGCCGTGGTGGCGTGTGAGCCAGGCCAGGGCCTGGGCCAGGCTGTCGTGGTCCAGGTTGGTGGCGGGGTTGGGGTTGGACATTGAGTTGGAAGCGGGCGCGGCGCCGCGCTCAGGCGGCACGCTGCGCCAGGGCCAGGCGTTCGAATTCGGTTTCGATGTCACGCACCAGTTGCGGCATGTCGAACAACGGCGAGTTGCGGCCATGCTCGGCCAGATAGCGCTTGTACGAGGCCACGCGCAGCGGCTGGCGGCCCAGCAGCACGGCCTGGCGCTCGTAGTCGGCCAGGCTCTCGGTCACCAGATCGGGCAGGCCCACGGCGTTCAGCAGGCTGCCGGCCATGCGCGAGATGTAGCTGCGCCCGGCCAGCGTGAGGATGGGCAGGCCCATCCACAGCGCATCGCTGGCGGTGGTGCCGGCGTTGAAGGGGAAGGTGTCGAGCATCAGATCGGCAAGCTGGAAGCGCGCCAGGTAGTCCGGCGGCGCCACGCGCGGCGCAAAGATCAGGCGCTCGGGGGTGACACCCTGCGCTGCGGCCTCGCGCAGCAGGTTGTCGCGGCAGGTGTCGTTGTCGGCCAGCAGCCAGAGCACGCTGCCCGGCACCTGCTGCAGGATGCGCATCCAGCAGTGGAAGACCTCGGGCGTGAACTTGTGGTTGTTGTTGAACGAGCAGAAGACGAACGCGTCATCTGGAAGTTTGTTGTTCGCGCGCGTGGGCGTGGCGCCCACCAGGCGCTGGCGGTCACTCACCTGGTAGCAATGCGGCAGGTAGATCGGGCGCTCGGTGCAATAGGGCAGCAGCTCGGGCGGCATCACGAAGCGGTCGGCCAGGATGTGGTCCACGCCGGGCAAGGCGGCGGTGCCGGGCAGGCCGAGGTAGCTCACCTGCACGGGCGCGGGGCGCTGCACCAGGATGCCAGGGCGCGCGCCGCTGGTGAGGCCTTGCAGGTCCACCAGCACGTCGATGCCGGCCTGCGCGATCAGGCGCGCGGCGGTGCTGTCGTCCACGCCATCCAGGCGCACATGGTGGTCCAGGGCCTTGAGCAGGCGCTGGCGTTGTGGGTGGGCTGATTCGGGTGTCCAGCAAAAGCCATGCACCTCCACGCGGCTGCGGTCGTGCAGCTCGAGCAGCTCGGGCATCAGCAGTCCCACGGCGTGCATGTGCAGGTCGCCCGACAGGTAGCCAATGCGCACCCGACCCTCGCGTCGCGGCATGCTGGCAAACAGCGGTTCGGCCGGCGGCTTGGGCACGCGCTCGTGCACGAAGCGCTGGGCCGCCAGCAGCTGCAGCGCGGGATCGTCACTCAGGCCCATCATGGCCAGCAGCGAGGTGCCGGTGAGCAGCATGTTGGGCGTGACCTCGCCCACGGGCTGGTAGACAGGCCAGGCGCACTGCTTCTGGCGCAGGTGCACGTAGTGTTGAATGACGTCGAATTGCCGTGGCTTCAGCTCCAGGCTGGCCTTCAGGCAGGCCTCGGCCTCGGGGAAGCGACGCAGCGTCTCCTGCAAGCGGCCCAGGTTGTTCCAGCCCAGCACCCGCAGGTCCTGCGCGATGGTAGGGTCATCCACCACGGCGCGCCATTGCGCCAGCGCGGCCTCGGGCTCGCCCTTGCGCTCGAACAGATTGCCCAGGTTCAAGCGCGCCTGGGCGAACGAGGGGCTCAGCCCGATGGCGCGCAGGTAGACGGCGATGGCCTCATCGCCACGCTCCAGTGCCGTGAGCAGAGTGCCCTGGTTGAACAGGGCCACGTGCAGCAGCGGCGAGGCACTGTGCTCGAGCCAGCAGGCATAAAGCGCCTCGGCGCCGGCAAGGTCGCCCGCGGACTGCAAGGCCTGGGCCTGCGACAGCAACTCGGACAAGGGCATCGCACCACTGGCAGCCCGGGCCATGACGGGGTGGCTGGCCGGTGCAGGTGCAGTGGTTTGGGCAGGCATGGCGTATGCGGTCGATCAATGCGACGAAGCGGTGCACTGATCCTAGGGCGGGCTGCCTGCCGGCAAGCCCATCAATAAAGCGCCAAAGAGGCTGCTTCTCGCGGCCTCTTTGGCCGGGCGCGCCTACAGGAACCCGAGCTTGCGCGTGCTGAAGTTGCCGATGTTGGGCACCACCAGCGGCAGGTCGGTGTCGCTCACGCCGAACCACGAGGCGAGCGTGGCGCCGAACTGGTCCACCGAGGTGCTGGGCAGCAGCCTGCCCTGCCCCACGTCGTCGGGCCCGTTCACGGCCACGGCGGGCGCGGTGCCATAGAAGCGTTGGCCCTTGACGGCGCCCCCGGCCACGAAATGGTGGCTGCCCCAGCCGTGATCGGAGCCATCGCCGTTGGACGACAGCGTGCGGCCGAAGTCGGACGCGGTGAAGGCCGTCACCTGGTCGGCCACACCCAGCTCCACCGTGGCGTCGTGGAAGGACTTGATCGCGCCGGCCACATTGCCCAGCAGCGCGGGGTGCTTGTCGGGCAACAGATCGTGCAGATCGAAGCCACCGAGCGAGACCATGAACACCTGCCGCTTCGGGCCCAGCGTGCCGCGGGCCGCGATGATGCGCGCCACCATCTTCAGCTGGTTGGCCAGCGGGTTGGCGCTGTCGAAGGGCGTGGCCAGGGCGGGCAAGGCAGCGAGCGCCGAGCTCACCTGGCTCTCGGCGTCGATGGACCGGCGCGTGACGCGGGTGTATTCGTCCTCGAACAGGTGTGCCCGCGTGGGCGTGATCAGCGAGCGCAATGCGGCCTGGGCCGTGGCCGAGCCGTACAGGGTGCGCTTGATGCCGTTCACCGCCACCGCGCCATTGGTGCTGAGCTGGTATTGCACGGCCTGTTGGCCGCTGAGGAACACGGCGTTGCCGGTGACCGAGATGCACGAGAACACGCTGCCGCCATTGCCAGACAGCATCAGGTCGCCGATGCGGCCGCCCCAGCCCGAGGTGGCGCCCTCAGGCAGGTCGGATTGCCAGATCGATTGCTGGTCGTTGTGCGAGAACAGCTTGGGTGGCAGCGGCACCGAGCGGGCGTTGTACTGCGCCAGCGTGGTGGGCTGCACCAGCGGGCCCACGTTGAGCTGCACGGCCAGGTGGCCAGCGTCGAACAGCGTCTTGAGCGGCGCCATGGTGGGCGCCAAGGCGTACTGCAAGCCATCGGGCAAGGCCGTGGTGGGCGCGAGCGTGGTGGCGGCCAGATCGGCCTGGGCGGTGTTGATGCCCAAGCGGATGTACTGGTAGAGCGCGTAATGCGCGTTGTCCACCGGCACGAGCGTGTTGCCGTAGTCGTTGCCGCCGTACAGGAACACGCACACCAGGGCCTTGTAGTCGCTGGGGTTGCTGGCAGCGGCGGCATCGCCGATGAGCGACAGGTTCAGCGCCCAGGGGGCGGCAGCGCCCGCCACGCCGGCCAGGGCACTGCGGCGCAGGAAGGCGCGGCGCGCCAGATCGATTGCGGAAGTGGTGCTCATGCCGGCCTCAGCGTTGAACCAGGTAATCGGGGCAGGCCATCACCAGCAGCACGGCCGTGTAGACGCGGTTGGTGCGCCCGGTGGCCGTGGTGGCGGTGATGCTGTTGATGGCGTTGAGGATGGTGCTGCGCGAGCTGGCCTGCAATTGGCCGGCGCACAGCAGCAGGTCCACCCGCGCCAGCAAGGCGGTGGCGTCGGTCGCCAGCGCGAGCTCTGCGCTGTAGTCGGGCTTGAGATCGGCATGGCCCGAGGCCACCACGGCCTGCATGTAGTTCAGGTAGCCGGCCACCGAGCTCTCGTTGGCCAGTTGGAACTCCGGCGCCAGCAAGGCCGAGGCCGCGATGCCCGTGCCCGCGGGCACATAACCGGGCCGGAAGAAGTTGAACACCGAGGGCGAGCGCAGCGGGCTCTGGCCCAGGCGCGTGGCGGGGTCGGACAGGTTGCCCACCGTCCAGTCGGTGCTGGCCGATGTGGCCTTGAAGGCACGCGCCCACTGCACGAAGCGCAGCACCGGCTCGCGCAGCTTGCCGAAGGTGGGTGCGGCCAGGCCGGCCACGCTGCGCGCCTCTTCGTCGGTGAGCACGGCCCGCACCACGGCCGACAGGTCACCGCGCACGCCCGCGCCATTGTTGGCAAAGGCAGCGGCCACGCGGGCCACGTAGGCCGGGCTGGGGTTGCTGGTGACCAGCCGCTGGATCAGCTGCCTGCCGATGAAGGGCCCCACGTTGGGGTGGTTGGCCAGCGCATCGAGCGCCATGCGCAACGCGGTGCTGCCATCGGTGTTGGCCGGCACGGTGGCGCCGAGAAACTGGGCTTGCAGGCCCGAGTGCAGACTGGCATTGAGCACCATGGGCCGGCGCGCCAGCTCGGGCGTGGTGTCGCCCCGGCGCGCATCCACTGCCCAGCCGGTGAACACGCGCGCCAGCTGGGTTACCGTGTCCTGCGTGTACGACTCGATGGCCTTGCCGGCGGCGTCGCGCTGCACGCTGCCGTCCGGGTTGAGCGCATACAGGCCGATGGAAAAGAGCTGCATCACCTCGCGGGCGTAGTTCTCGTCGGGCATGCGCCCGGTGGCCGCGTTCTCTTTCTGGCTGCCAGCCATGTTGAGGTAGACGCCCATCACCGGGCTGAGCGTCACCGCCTCGAGCAGCGAGCGGTAGCTGCCGAAGGCGCCATTGGCAAGCAGATCCCACCAGGCGGCGAGCTGAAACTGCTTCCAGGGCCCGGTGATGCCGTCCAGGCCCACCACGAAGATCTCCGACAGCGCCAGGGCCACGCGCTGGCGCAGCGGGTCGTTGGCGGAGATCAGGCGCTGCCAGACCTGCGCGTCCACACCGATGCCGGAGTTGCGGTTGTCGAGGTTCTGGTCCACCGCCTTGCCCACCAGCCAGGCCCAGTTGCCGGGCGAGACGGGCTTGGCGAACTCGCGCGTCAGCCAGCCGTCGTAGCCGAGCGCGCGCACGTCGGCGATGTCGGCATCGTTGAAGCCCACGGTGGCCTGGGCCAGAAAGCGCGCCGCATCGGCATCACCGGCGGGGCGCTTGCGTGCAAACACGAAGGGCGCGAAATCGGTGAGCGCGCCCACGGCGGACGGAATGGTGGAGCTGCCGGCCACCGGCCCGAGCACATACACCATGCCCTCGGCCACACCGACGTAGTTGTCGGTGGCGGGGTAGTAACGGTAGACGTAGGGGGCCGAGCTCAGATCGGCTTCGTGCGTGGGGAAGTACTGCGGATAGGCCAGCTCCGCCCAGTCCAGCAGTTGGGTGGCGGTGGGGATCTGCGTGTTGTCCAGCGGTGCCGCACTGGCGCTTGCGCCCAGGATGTGGCGCTGCGTGCTGGCCTCGGCGCGGCGTGCGAATGGGTCATCCATGCCCGCCTGGCCTCCGCCACAGGCGGCCAGTGCAGCGGCACCGATGAGTGCCATCCCCCACCCTGCGGCCGATGGCGGCATTGCGCTGCCCTCGTCCTGAATGTGCATGTCTTCAACGGTGGATGCCATGCTCCAACCTCCCTCTGCGATGTCTTGTCGCCCATTGTGAGGTTGGCAGGGCCGGATGCCCCAAGCGGATTTACCGCTTGGTCACCCAGCTTTACTTCGCGCAACGAAGGCTCAGAAGCCCAGGCTGGCGAGCAGGTCGTCCACCTCGCCCTGGTTGGCCACCACATCGGTGCGGCCTTCGGGGTTGACCACCGGGCCATGCAGCACGTTCGGGTCCACTTTCTCGCGCTGGTCGGGCGGCACCACCTGCACCAGCAGCTTGAGCAGGCTGTCCTCGAGCTCGTTGGCCAGCGCCACCACCTTGGCCACCACCTGGCCGGTCAGATCGTGGAAGTCCTGCGCCAGCATGATGTCGGTGAGGTGTGCGTCGATCACCTGCGTGCGCGCCTCGACATCGTTGACGAAATTGAGCACCGCACCGGAGGCCACGGCCTTCACCGGGTCGGTGGTCAATGCATCGGCGAGCTTGCGGGTCTGCTCGGCAATGAAGTTCTGCTCGCTCTTGGCCATCTCCACCGAGTTCAACACCTTGTCGGCCGCGGCAGCGGTCTTGGTGGCGATGTAGTTGAGGCGGCTGCGCGCGTCGGGCAGGCCGTCGGCGGCCAATTGCAGCTGGGGCATCACACCGAGCTTCTGCATGGTGTCGTGCAGCAGGCGGGTGATGGACCCGATCTGTTGAAACACCTCGGGCGAGGCCATGAATCCTTCAGTCGGAACCATGGCTGTCAGGTCTTCCATCCTCATAGCGATCTCCTGGGGTCACGCGGTGGCGGCAATCTTCTGCATGATCTTCTGCACCTTCTCCTCCAAGGTGGCCTTGGTGAAGGGCTTGACGATGTAGCCCGCCGCTCCGCTTTGCGCCGCCAGCACGATGTCTTCCTTGCGCGCCTCGGCCGTCACCATCAACACAGGGATGTGTTTCAGGTTCTCGTCGGCCTTGATCGCCTTGAGCAGATCGAAGCCGTTCATGTTGGGCATGTTGATGTCACTGACCACAAAATCGAAGCGCTGCTGCTTGAGCATGTTCAGCGCGTGCGAGCCGTCCTCGGCCTCTTCGGCGTTGTTGCAACCCATTTCCTTGAGCAGGCCGCGCACGATGCGGCGCATGGTGGAAAAGTCATCGACGATCAGGAATTTCAGGTCGGTTGGAGTGCTCATGACAATCCTTGGGGCAAATGGGTGGCGGCGAGAAGCGGAAACAGCAAGATGTCGGCTGTGTTGACGGCGTGTTGGGCGTTGGCGCGTGTGCCTGCGATTTATCGACCGGCAGGTGTCTGACTTGACACCAGCTTCGGCTTTTCGGGGCGGATCGTGGGTTCTGCCTCATCGGCAGGCGCGGGCTCGGCGGGTACCACCGGGCGATAGACACGGTCCTCGGCATCGCGGTTCATCACGATGATGCTGATGCGGCGGTTTTGCGGGTCCAGCGGGTCTTCACGATTGAAGGGGTTGCTCGAGGCCAGGCCCTGCACACGCAGCACCCGCTCCTCGGTGAGGCCGCCGCCCACCAGCTCGCGCCGCGAGGCATTGGCCCGGTCGGCGGAGAGCTCCCAGTTGCTGTAGCCGCGATCGCCCGCCGAGAAGGGCTGGGCATCGGTGTGGCCTTCGAGCGTGAGCCGGTTGGGCACTTCGATCAGCACACTGCCGATCGCGCGCAAGAGCTCGCGCATGTAGGGTTTGACCACGGCACTGCCGCTGTCGAACATGGGCCGCGCCAGCGCGTCGACGATCTGGATGCGCAGCCCGTCGCGCGTCATGTCGAGCTTGATCTGCGCGGCGTACTGCGAAAGCTTGGCGTTGTTGCGCAGCTCGCTTTCCACCTTGTCCTGCAGCTCCTTGAGCTTGCCGGCCTCGGCGCGTTGTTGCTCTTCCTTCAGGCGCCGCAGATTGATGGTGCTGCGCTCGGATGGCACATCGCCCTTCTTCACCTGGCCGCCCTGGCGCGTGAGATCGTCGCCACCGCCCTTGACGAGGCTGGACGAATCGCCCGAGCCGCTGCCGCCATTGAGCAGTGCCACCTTCAGCGGCGACTGGAAGTAGTCGGCAATGCCCTTCTTGTCACCTTCGGTGGTGGAGCCCAGCAGCCACATCAGCAGGAAGAAGGCCATCATGGCCGTCACGAAGTCGGCGTAGGCGATCTTCCACGCGCCGCCATGCACCGCATGGCCGCCCTTCTTCACCTTCTTGATGATGATGGGCTGGAGTTTTTTCGCGTCACCAGCCATGGCTACTTCTTCTTGACATGCGCTTCAAGCTCAACGAAGCTGGGACGGTCTCCAGAGAACAAGACCTTGCGTCCAAACTCGATGGCCACCTGCGGTGCGTAGCCCTGCATGCTGGCCAGCAGCGTGGTCTTGATGCACTGGAACTCCTTGCCCGCGTCCTCGACCTTCTGCTCGAGCAGGCCGCCCAGTGGCTCGACGAAACCGTAGGCCAGCAGGATGCCCAGGAAGGTGCCGACCAGGGCCGAGGCGATCATGCCGCCCAGCACCGCCGGCGCCTGGCCCACCGAGCCCATGGTGTTGACCACGCCCAGCACGGCCGCCACGATGCCGAAGGCCGGCAGGCCGCCGGCCAGGCGCGCGATGGCGGCCACGGCGGCGTGTTCTTCCTGGTGGTGCGTCTCGATCTCGCTGTCCATCAGGCTTTCGATCTCGTGCGCGTTCAGGTTGCCCGACACCATCATGCGCAGGTAGTCGGTGATGAACTCGGTCACGTGGTGGTCGCTGCCCACCACCGGGTACTTCTGGAACAGCGGCGAGTTGTGCGGGTCCTCCACATCCTTTTCGATGGACATCAGGCCCTCTTTGCGCGCCTTCTGCAGGATGTCGAACATCAGCGCCAGCAGCTCCATGTAGCGGGCCTTGCTGAACTTGCTGCCCTTGAAGCACTGGCCCAGGCCCTTCATCGAGGCCTTCACCACCTTCATCTGGTTGTTGGCCAGGAAGGCGCCCATGGCCGCGCCGAAGATGGTGATCATCTCGAACGGCAGCGCCTTCAGCACGACCTGGATGTTGCCGCCGTGGAAGATGTACACGCCAAAGATGCAGACCATTGCGATGGCCCAACCGACGATGACGAACATGGTGTTTGTTTATCCGAGATGTTGTGGGCCCGCCTTGAAAGGCGAGCGCTCTGTGGTCTTATCGGCTGCGACAGCCCCGGATTGAGCGGCGACCCGGCCCGAAGGCTGGCCAACGCGGTACAGCCACACCGGTTTGCCCGGCACCGTGCGCAAGGCGAAGTCGGCCTCGCGACCGGGCACTTCGAATTCCAGGCTGGCCAGCCAGCTGCCCGGCGCCATCTCGGCCTGCGCCTTGGCCCAGGCGCGCGCCATGCTCTCCGGGCGCTGAAACAGGTAGACCAGGTGCAGGCGCCGCCAGTCCTCGCGCCACATGTCGCCCTGGCGCACGCGCGCCCACGGGCAACGCAGCTTGCACAGCCCGGCCAGTGGCCAGCTGCGCTCGGTGCCCTCGATGCGCTGTCCCGGCAGGGCCTGCCGCAGGGCGCGCAGGCCGTGGCCTAGGCCGCAGCCCGCGTCCAGCACACGCGCACCAGTGGGCAGCTGCGTGGCCTCGCCGAGCCCCTGCAAGGCCTCGGCGGGGGTGGGGAACATGGGCGCGTCGCGCCAGGCCTGCAGCGGGTAGACCAGTGCCAGGGCCAGCAGGGCCAGCGCCCAGGCCCAGGGCGACAGGCCACCGGCCAGGCCGGACAGCAGCAGCGACAAGGGGAAGCCCAGGCCGATGAACGCACGGCGCCAGCGCGAGCCCGGCCAGGCCCAGGCCGCCGCTGCACCAACAGCCAGGCCGGCCAGCAACGCAGCGCTGGGCGAAGCCTGGCGCAGCAGCACGAAGGCCACCCAGGCCAGGGCCCACGCCGCCAGAGCGGGTGCGGGCCAGACGAGGTGCCAACGTGGCAAGGTGACCCAGTTCATCCGCCCGAGTGTGCGGCGCCGGCTCGCGCGAGGTCGCCGGAAAAGCGGGCCTTTTCTAGCAGATCGCCAGCATGGCGTCGTGCGGCGCCTTGGCCTTCAGCGCCGACACGCTCAAGGCGCCGCGCACGGCGTAGTTCGGGTCATGACAATCGCGCACCAGGGGCTGACCGAGCGGTGCGCCATTGGCCATGATCAACACGCCCACCCGGGGTTGGTTGGCGCGCTTGCCACGCGCCACCACCAGGCCGATCTCGTTGCTCACCAGCTCCACGCAACTGCCCGGCGGGTACAGGCCCACGGCGCCGAGCAGCGCGGCGCCGATCTCGTCGGGCGAGCCGTCCGCACCCACGCAGGCCTCGCGGGCGGCCTTCACCGGTGACATGGCCGGCCGCGTGGCGCGCCGGCTCAGCTTGGCGGCGAACTGATCCACGCGGCGCACCAGGCGGGCCGCGGCCTGCACCTCGTCCAGCTCGGACAGGGGCAGCTTCTTGCGGCTGTCGTCGTGGTGCAGGCGCACGATCTCGATCCAGGCCGGATCGCTGCCGCCGCAATCGCTGAGCATCTGCGCCGATGCGGCAGCGTGTGCATCGATCTCGCCGCGCACCTTGCCGGTGATCAGCGGCGTGCCAGCGGCCAGCTTGTCCTGCAGGTCGCGCATGGACACGTTCATCGTCAGGTTGGCCATGTCCATGCTGGTGATCAGCTCGGGCGACCAGCGCAGTGCCTTGGCCACGGCGTTGGCGATCAGCAGGCACAGCAGGCTGTGGTGGCTGCTGTAGCGCTCGGTGGCGTGGCCGGCCGTGTAGATCAGGTGATAGAGCGAAGCATCACCGCGCGCCCCGTACAGCCGCAGCGCCCGATCGTGCACCGCCCGCAGCCGCACCATCCACGGCGAATCGGCGCGCATCTCGCGTTGCGTGGCGTCCAGCACCAGGGCCAGCTGGCTCCATTGCTGAGCAAAGCCGAGCTGGGCGGTGGTGTTGGCCTCCGGGGCGGGCGTGGCGCGAGCAAGCGCTGGCGCGGGCGTCGACACGGCGGGCTGCGTTGGAGTGCTTTGCATGGCCCTGTATCGGCCATACCGAGCCTGTGCTAAAGCAGAGTGGGCAAGAAAAAAGGCAGGTCCGGTGAAGGACCTGCCTGGAAAAGCACAGGGGATGTGCTAGGAGGAGACAAGCAAACAACAAAAACTCAATCGCTCACCAGGGATATCGGGCCACCAACGCCTCGACTTGAGAGCACCCCCGGCCATGCAGCCCGTGAAAATTGTCGCGTCAGGGCCTCATCAATGCGGCACCAGGCCGGCCTCGATCTTGTCGCTCACCCGGATGGCACCGGCGTTGCGGCCCTTGCCGGCCCGGGCCGGCGGGTTGCACAGGCCGCACACGTAGTGGCGTGCGATCTCGTGCGGGTGGGTCACGAAGTGGCCGCCGCACTTGCTGCAGGCGGTCATCGTCAACATGCCGTTGTCGATGAACTTCACCAGGCGCCAGGCGCGCGTCACCGAGAGCTGCGGCTCCAGGCCCTGGGCGCTGACCTGCTCGAGGTAGAGCTTGTAGGCCTTGATCACGGTGTCGATCTCTTCGAGCTCGGCCACCTTGTTGAGGTATTCGTGGATGTTCAGGAACAGGCTGGCGTGGATGTTGGGCTGCCAGGTCATGAACCAGTCGGTGGAGAACGGCAGCTGGCCCTTGCTCGGGCTCTTGCCGGCCACCTCCTTGTACAGGCGCAGCAGGCGCTCGTAGCTCAGGTCGGTTTCGCTTTCCAGCACCTGCAGGCGGGCGCCCAGGTGAATGAGCTCGACGGCGGTCTCGATCTGACGCGCTTCGGTCAGGATGCTCTTGGCTCTCATGGCTCTCTCCTCGGGTGCTGGCTTTTGATTTACGCGGCCTCTTGATGGCGTCCGGCCATCAGGATCGATGCGTGCAGGCGGGACACGCTGTCATTGGCCGAAGACTTGCCGTGGCTGGTGAGCAGGCCCCAGACCACGTCGTCATCGCTGCGCATGCGGCACAGCAGGGTGTTGCCGGCTGCGATCTTCATCATCTGAGCGGGGGTGAGCGCGCCGATCAGATTGGCGGTTTCTTCGCTCACGCCCAGGCGGAACAGGGCCTGGTCGCGGTCGGCGCGAATCAGAGTCTGCGAGAGCATCAGGTACGACAGATTGGCTTCGCGGATTTCGGCAAGGATTTGGTCTGCATTCATGTCGGTTCTCCAGGGATGGTTCGGTTGGCGTTGGTGTGAAACGAACTGTAGGGACGGAAACAAGGCTGAAACATCAGTCCATTTCCCCTTCTGCAGTCCCCGTTCTTCCGCTGCGCTTGTCAGGCAAATTCCTACAAGACGCGCTGAGCTCTCGACTTGAGGACTTTTTTTTCAGCCACACCCTGACGCCCCGGTCAAGCCCACGGTGCAGCGAACTGCGACGCAAATTCCCCTCAAGTTCAGAAATCGCCCCGCCGATACCCAGTCCAACGGGCGGAACGAAAGTCCCCCGCGGTCCGGTTAGCCGGCCGATGGAATCAGGCAAAAGACCTTTGCTCGAGTATCCGGAGGCGACTAGCGCGGGCGGTTCGCAACGGGCATGGGGCCCGGGGCGATCAGCAAAGGCGGTGTGCCAAGGAAATCGAGGCGCATCACCCGAGTAAACGTCGGCGCTTATTGCCGGGATTTGTGGAAACCTTCAGGAGCTCTCACCATGCCCATGACCATCAACACCAACATGCAATCGTTGAACGCGCAGCGCAACCTCGCGACTTCGCAATCTTCGTTGTCCCTCTCCATGCAGCGCCTGTCCTCGGGTCTGCGTGTCAACTCTGCCAAGGACGACGCCGCTGGTCTGGCGATCGCCGAGCGCATGAACTCGCAAGTGCGCGGCATGAACGTCGCCATCCGCAACGCCAACGACGGCATCTCGATGTCGCAGACGGTTGAAGGCGCTCTCGGCAAGGTGACCGATTCGCTGCAGCGCATGCGTGAACTGTCCGTGCAGGCCGCCAACGCCACGAACAGCGATGCCGACAAGGACTCGCTGGACAAGGAATTCGGCGAACTGTCCAAGGAAATCCAGCGCGTGCTCGGTGGCACCACGTTCAACGGCAAGCACGTGCTCGGCACGGAAGCCGCCACGCACACCTTCCAGGTGGGCGCCAACACCACCAGCAACGACACCATCGACATCACCACGCAGGACATGACCGCTGATGCCACCGTCACCGTCGTCGCCGGCACGGACAACACCGGTGCAGGCCGTGCGGTGATCGACAACACGGCAGACGCCACCGCCATCCGCACCGTCATCGACAACATCGATACGGCGCTGGACACCGTGAACTCGCAGCGCGCCATCATGGGTGCTTCGCAGTCGCGCTTCGACTCGGTGATCTCCAGCCTGCAAGTCAACGTCGAGAACCAGTCTGCGGCCCGCAGCCGGATCATGGACACCGACTTCGCGCAGGAAACTGCCAATCTGAGCCGGGCCAACATCCTGCAGCAGGCGGGCAATGCGATGGTCGCGCAGGCGAACCAGCTGCCTCAGCAAGTTCTCTCCCTGCTTCGATGACCGCGGCCTGACCTCCTTCCCGGGGTCGGCCAGCATTGTCGTAGCCGCCGGCCCTGGGCCGCCGGTCATCGGCACCGGATAGCAACACGCACTGACCTCCCAGGGCACAGGCGCGTTGCACCGTTTTTGGAGCTCCTCCACCAGAAACTGACCGCCGATCGTCCCGCATATCCACCAATCGAACTCGACGGGCACGTTGAGAATCCGTTCGAACGCTGCCGCAATTGCAGTGGCGCGGTCTGGAAGCCCAGCCCACCGAAACCGGTGAGCAAAGTTCCCGGAGATCATCGATTCTTGTGGAGTGCTCACCATGCCCCAGACGATCAACACGAACCTGGCGTCGCTGAATGCGCAACGCAACCTGAACACGTCTCAGTCGTCGTTGGCCATGTCGATGCAGCGGCTGTCGTCAGGGCTGCGCGTCAACTCGGCCAAGGACGATGCCGCAGGCCTGGCGATTGCCGAACGCATGAACACGCAGGTGCGTGGCATGAACGTCGCCATCCGCAATGCCAACGACGGCATCTCGATGGCGCAGACGGCCGAGAGTGCGCTCTCCAAGGTCGGCGACTCACTGCAACGGATGCGCGAGCTGGCCGTGCAGGCGTCCAACGCCACCAACAGCAATGCCGACAAGGACTCGCTGGACAAGGAGTTCGGCGAACTGTCCAAGGAAATCCAGCGCGTGCTCGCCGGCACCACCTTCAACGGCAAGCACATCCTGGGCTCCGAGGCTGCAGCGCAAACCTTCCAGGTGGGCGCCAACACCACCAGCAACGACACGATCGACATCACCACGCAGGACATGACGGTGGCGGCGGAGATCATCAACGTGGCCGGGACGGACAATTCCGGTAGTGGCCGCGCGGTGATCGACAACACCACCGACATCACCGGTATCCACACGGTGATGGACAACATCGACCTGGCGCTGAACTTCGTCAACGGCGAACGCGCCACGCTGGGTGCATCGCAGTCGCGCTTCGAGGCCGTGATCTCCAACCTGCAGGTGGGCGTGGAAAGCCAGTCGGCCGCCCGCAGCCGCATCATGGATGCGGACTTCGCCCAGGAAACTGCCAACCTCAGCAGAGCCAACATCCTGCAGCAGGCCGGCAATGCGATGGTCGCGCAGGCCAACCAGTTGCCGCAGCAGGTGCTCAAGCTGCTGCAAGGCTGACGCGGCCTCGGCCGGCGACGACCTGGACAGGCGCCTTGAGCGCCGCCCCGGTGCGTGGCGAGTTCGAACCAATTTGTAACACGCACTAAAGTCGTGTGCAGGCTGGCCGAAACCACGAACGTATAGGAGCAAATCCATGGTCACTTCAGTCAGCAACCAAGGTTCACTCAGTTCTGCCGGCATCGGCAGCGGACTGGACGTCAATTCCATCGTCACGCAGTTGATGGCGGTGGAAAGCAGGCCGCTGAATCTGCTGAAGACCCAGGCAGATTCGATCAACACCAAGTTGTCCAGCTTCGGCAAGCTGCAAAGCTATTTCGCCGCGCTGCGCGACAAGAGTGCCGACCTGTCATCCGCCGTGATATGGAGCGGCACCATCGGCACGTCCTCGGATGCGGCCGCCGTGAAGGTGGCCACCAGCACGGGTGCCGTAGCCGCCAACCACACCGTCAATGTCACCAAGCTGGCCGCCAGCCAGACCGTCACGTCCACGGCGCAAGCCTCGAGCAGTTCCACGCTCAATGAAGGTTCGCTGACCATCGAGCTGGGCACCTGGACGGGCACGCCGAACAGTGGCTTTGCCGCCAAGAGCGGCGCCACGCCGGTGACGATCAATATCGGCGCGGGCGAGACCAGCCTGAGCAGCATCCGCGACAAGATCAACTCGGCCAACGCTGGTGTCACCGCCAGCATCGTCACCGATGCCAGTGGCGCGCGCCTGTCGCTGCGCTCGAAGAGCACGGGCGCCGAGAATGGCTTCCGCGTCACCGCCA
>Ga0268298_10001209_pt1 | contig 30934 bp, 23 predicted proteins | sample WWTPWeurt_MetaG_FD_194462 | JGI IMG/M metagenome (GOLD analysis project Ga0268298, IMG submission 194462) | Activated sludge microbial communities from WWTP in Nijmegen, Gelderland, Netherland - WWTP Weurt | ecosystem: Engineered > WWTP > Aerobic digester > Activated sludge | place... | reverse complement strand
GGAATGGAGTCGGGGAGAAGAACGACCACGCGAGAGCCCTTGGGCAAGTCGCGCGCGACCTGCATGGCTGCCCAGACCGCGGCGCCGCTCGAGCCACCGACGAGCAGCCCCTCTTGCCGAATCAGTTGGCGGGCCATGCGGAAGCTGTCGCGATCGTTGCTCTTGATCCAGCGGTCGACGAGCTTCGTGTCGAGCACGTCGGGGATGAAATCGTAACCGATGCCTTCCACCTTGTAGCTGTGGATCTCCCCGGGCCCGGCCAGGATGGAGCCTTCGGGATCGACGCCGACGATTTGGCAGCCCGGCACGGCTTTCTTCACGGCGCGCGCCACACCCGAGATGGTGCCGCCGGTGCCCGCAGTGAGCACCACCGCATCGAGCTTGCCGCCGCACTGCTCGATGATCTCGCGCCCGGTGCCGAGCTCGTGGGCCAGCGGGTTGTCGGGGTTCCCGTACTGGTCGAGGATGTGCGAGTTCGGAATCACCTCCCGCAAGCGCTTGGCGACACCGATGTGGGAATCGGGCGCGTCCCAAGCTGCCTCGGTAGGGGTACGAATGATCTCGGCGCCGAGGGCCTCGAGCACGACCTGCTTCTCGCGGCTCATCTTCTCGGGCATCGTGATGATCATTCGGTAGCCCTTGACCGCGGCAGCCATGGCGAGGCCGATGCCGGTGTTGCCGCTGGTGGGCTCGATCAGCGTGTCGCCCGGCTTGATGCGTCCGCTCTTCTCCGCTTCGAGCAGCATGCGCACGCCGATTCGGTCCTTCACCGAACCGCCCGGGTTCATGAACTCGAGTTTGGCGAGGAGCTCACACGGCAGGTCGCGACCGATGCGTGAGAGCCGCACCAGCGGCGTTCCACCCACGGCTTCGAGAACGGAGTCGAAAATAGGCATGGCGCCCGACTATAGGGCCGTTTTCGGGCCTCGGGAAAGCGCCGCGACGCCGCGGTTTTTTTCGCGGGTGGACCGCGCCGAAAGCTACTGCACGATGACGAGCTCGAGGGACAGGTCCACCTCTTCGCTCCCGCGCTGGACCTTGACCTTCACGCGTTCCCCCGCCTTCTTCTTGTCGAGGATGTTGTAGAGATCGTCGTAGCTTCGCACGCGCTGATCGCCCACTCCCACGATGACGTCGCCGAGGGTGATGCCCTGGTCGTTCTGGGTGAGACCGCGAACGCCGGAGCGCTCGGCCGGCGAGCCCGGCACCACTTCGAGCACCACGACGCCGGCGATGCGGAAGCGCCGCTCGAGGCGCTGCTGCGGGTCGATTCGGATCCCGAAACCGACCTGGTCGACGCGCCCCTTCTCGACGAGCTGCGGTACGACGCGCCGGATCGTCTCTACGGGCACCGCGAAACCGATGCCCGTGGAGCCGCCGCTCTTGGAGAAGATCATGGTGTTCATCCCGATGAGCCGCCCCGAGCTGTCGAGCAGAGGCCCACCGGAGTTGCCCGGGTTGATGGCCGCGTCGGTCTGAACCATGTCGCGAATGCTGACGCCGCCGACGCCGTCCACGCTCCGGCCGAGCGCGCTCACCACGCCGGTGGTGAGTGTGTGATCGAGCCCGAACGGATTTCCGATGGCGATCACCTTCTGGCCGACTTCGAGCTTGTGCTCCGGGGGCGGCAGCTCCACCGGGCGGAGCGCCGACTTCGGCGCGTCGATCTTGAGGACCGCGATGTCCTTGCGGGGTTCGGTGCCGACCACGCGCGCGGCATAGACCTTCTGATCTTGGAGCGTGACGCTGAGCGAGCGGGCGTCGAGTACGACGTGGAAATTCGTCACGATGTGGCCGCGATCGTCCCAGATGAAGCCCGTACCCGCGCCCGACGGAACTTCCATGGCCTTGCCCTGTAGCCAATCGACGACCAGCTGCTTCTGGGTCACGAACACCGTGGTGGGGGCAGCACGCTGGAAGACCTCGATGGTGTTCTTCTCGTCTTCGGTCTTCAGGTCCTTGGGGACGTGCACCACGGGCGGCGGCGCGCTTGCCGCCGGTGGCGCTGCGCTCGAACTGGCAGTGGCGGGAGGCGGGGGTGTCTGCGCGGGAGGAGCCGCGCGGCAGGCGGCGAGGCTCGTCAGCGAAACGACAGCGAACGCGACGCGCGACAGCATTCGAACCTTCACTCCTTGTCGACGGGTGTCCCCCCGGCCCCGCTCGGCATCGGGTTCTGCTCCTTCTCGAGGTAGCGGAAAATGGTGCGGGGGTCGACGCCGAGGTCGCGCGCCGTCTGCGTGCGATTGCCGTTGTTGCGCTCGAGTACGTCGAGCACGTAGCGCCGCTGGAAGTCCTCCTTGGCCTTCTCCAGCGGAACGATGGGCTCCATGGCCTCGGGTCCGAGGTCCATGTCTTCGGGACCGAGGAGTGACTTGTCGCACAGCACCAAGGCTTTCTTGATGCGGTTCTCGAGCTGCCGAATGTTGCCGGGCCAGGTGTAGCGCTTGATGGCGGCGAGCGCTTGAGGCGAGTACCCGCGCACCGGGCTCGAGAGCTCGTCGGCGTACTTGCTGAGGAGCGCCTTGGCGATGATGAAAATGTCGTCGCCCCGGTCGCGCAGCGGCGGGAGCCAGATGTTCACCACGTTCAAGCGGTAGTAGAGGTCCTCGCGGAACTCCTGAGTCTTGATCATCTCCTCGAGGTTGCGGTTCGTCGCAGCGATGATCCGGATGTCGCACTTCTCGGGGCGGCTGTCGCCGACGCGATACACCATGCGCTCCTGGATCGCGCGGAGCAGCTTCACCTGGAGCTGCGGCGTCAGCTCGCCGACCTCGTCGAGGAAGAGCGTGCCGGCGTCCGCCTGCTGGAACTTCCCCGGACGGCTCGCGACGGCGCCGGTGAAGGCGCCCTTCACGTGGCCGAACATCTCGCTCTCCATCAAGTTCTCGGGAATGGCCCCGCAGTTGACGGTGACGAAAGGCCCCTTCTCGCGATTGCTGCGGCGGTGGAGCTCGCGAGCGATGAGCTCTTTCCCGGTGCCGGTCTCGCCGGTGATCATCACACTGATGTCGGTGCCCGCGACTTTCTGCAGCTTGCGAAACACCTCGAGCATGCTGGGGCAGCTGCCGATGATTTCTCCGAACCGCTTGTCGTGAAGCTCGGTCTTGAGCTTCTCCTTGTCGGCGCGGAGCGCGCTGACGAGCATGGCGTTCTGGAGAATCAGAGAGGCTTGAGCCCCGAACACGTTGAGTAGGTCGAGCTCGGTACGATGAAAGAGGTGTTTGATCTCGTCATTGCCCACGTAGAGGGCACCGATCACCTCACCCTGGGCCAAGAGCGGCACACACATCACACTGGAGAGCTTCAAGGCGATGACACTCTCGCTCTTGCTGAACGTGGTGTCGGTCAGGGCATCGCTGACGATGACGGGGCGTTTCGTCTCGATCACCTGCCGCACGATGCTGTCGCTGATGGCCCCAGACGGATCCTGGATGGCCTCCCGCTGAACGTTGCGACTCGCGCGCACGCGCGGGTGCCGGTCGTCTCCCTCTCCCGGCTCCACGAGCAGCACGACGCCACGTGAAGCGCCGGTCAACTCGATCACGTCGTCCAGGAGTGTCTCGAGCAAGTCGTCCACCGAGGTCGTCGTCATCAGGCGCTCGCTGAACGACTGCAGCCGGCGGAGACCCATGAGCTCGTTCTTGGGGCCGCCCGCCTGACTCTCTTCGGGTTCCCGGGTGACCGGCTCGCTGAACATGCTGAACCCGAGCTGAGCGCGGCCGAACGTGAGGCGGTCACCGTTGACCAGCCGCGCTCGGCGCTTCTTCTTGCCGTTGATCAGGATCTCGCCCGCGCGATCCACTTCCTCGAGCTGGAAGTCTCGCCCGTCGAACACGATCTGTGCGTGGTGGTCGGCGACGCTCGCGTCCGGAACGCGCACGTCGTTGTCGAGAGCCCGCCCGATGGTGGTCACGGGCTTGTGGATCGGCGTCAGGACCGGCGCCCCGTCGGACGGATAGAATCGGACCAGAGCCATCGCCGCGAGGCTAGTCGACTCTTGCTGCCACCACCACTCTGGACTCGGCAAACCACGCCTCGGGCCCGCGAGCCCACGCAGAAGCAGGGGCTCGCCGCCGGGTGGGACGTCAATACAAGAGTCCGCTCACGGTCACGCCGCCGCCCGAAGGCAGCGCCATGGGACCGACGCTGGTGATGCTGGCAAAACGGTTCGAGAGCGGTGCCTCGTCGCGCTTGCCGATCTCGTATTCGTCGATCTCGCCCGACGCGAAGATCGCTCCGGCCGCGATGCCGAGAGTGGTCGCCGTGCCCATGAACAGAAATCCGCGCTTGGCGGGCGGCGCGTCGCCCCCCGCGTAGAACAGGAACACCGGCAGCGACGCAGCGGCGCCGATGCCCGCTCCCGCCCACATCCAGCCCACCTGCTCGTAGCTCGGAATGTAGAGGGCGCTCGCTGCGGCGCCACCCGCGAGCGCGATGTTGTAGCCGATGAGGCCGCCGAGCGACGCGCTGTCGTTGGCTTTGCCGTAGCCCACCCCGGCCTCGGACCCGCCGTAGCCGAACATGGCGCCGATGGTCGCACCCCACACGACCGCACTCGTGGTGAGGAGCGTGCTCTTCGGGCTCGGCTCGAGGTAGTAGCCCGTAGCGAAGCCCGCCACGCCCCCGAGCGTCGCGCCGAGAGTGGTAGCGCGGGTGAGGCCCCTGAAGCCCCAAGCATCGCCCTCGTCGTTGGTCACGAACTGGTAGCTCCAGATCCCGATGCCTTCCCCTGCGCCGATGGCCATGCCGGCGGCGATGGCGGAAGGCATGCCGAGGTCCATTTCGGGATCGTCCAGAAAGTACGCGCCAACGGGGGCGGCCACGCCGAGGAGCGCTGGCGGGATGAGGAAGATCCCGGGATCTTCGATGCCCATCTCACTCGAGAGCCAAACTCCCGTTCCGACGCCGTAGAGGGCCGCCGTCGTATAGAGCAAGCCCATCTCGAGATCGGTGCGTTTCGTCGAGCGCTGGGCGCCGTAGGGTTGCCCGTAGCCTGGCTGGCCTGGCTGGCCGTAGCCGGCTTGCCCGTAGCCGGGTTGCCCGTAGCCGGGTTGCCCGTAGCCGGGTCGGCCGTAGCCGGGTTGCCCGTAGCCGGGTTGCCCGTAGCCGGGTTGCCCGTAGCCGGGTTGCCCGCTCGGCTGTCCGTAGCCCGGTTGCCCGTAGCCCGGCTGCCCGTAGGGCGGCGCGCCGTATTGGGCCGAAGCGGCACCGGCCGACATGGTGAGGGCGAGCGCTACGCCAATCGACACGAGCTTCATGCGCGCCTCCGTTCATCCGACGGGCGGCCGGGGGGGTCAAGTCGAAGCTGTGAGCACCGAGCCATGCTGGGACGGACGTCGCTCGCAGCGAAGCGATTCAAGTCCGGCCCGGCCACCCCCGACGGAATCCGCCGCGGGGCACCGCCTTCAGCCCAGAGGCGACCTGTTTCCCGCCTCGCACACCTTCACTCCCACTCCTTCTTGAGCGGTCGGGTCAGCACGTCCCGCACCGCGTCGAGCGGTTGCTTGCCTTCGAACAGCACGCGGTACACCTCGTTGCAGATGGGAAGCTCCACCTCGAGCGCACGCGCGAGCTGGTAGGCGCTCTTGGCGGTCTTCACGCCCTCGGCCACGTGTCCCAGACCCGCGAGCACGTCGGCGAGCGCGCGGCCCCGCCCCATTTCGAAGCCCACGGTGCGGTTGCGGCTCAGGTCGCCGGTGCAGGTGAGAACCAAGTCCCCCATGCCGGCGAGGCCGGCCATGGTGAGCACGTTGCCGCCTTTGGCGATGGCGATCCGCGCGATCTCGGCGAGCCCACGCGTGATGAGCGCCGCGCGGGTGTTGTGACCGAAGCCGAGGCCGTCACAGGCGCCGGCGGCGATGGCGATCACGTTCTTGAGCGCGCCACCCACCTCGACTCCGACCGGGTCGTCGCTGGAGTACACGCGGAAGCGATCCGTCGCGAAGCGCCGCTGCACTTCCATCGAGAGCTCGTGATCGCTCGCTGCGATCACCACGTTGGTCGGAATGCCCGCCGCGACCTCGTTGGCGAAACTCGGACCCGAGAGGAAGCTCGAGCGAGCGCGTGCGTCGCCGCCGAGGACGTCGGCGATGACCTCTCCCATCAGCATCAGAGTGTCGTTTTCGATGCCCTTGGTGGCACTCACGAGGGGCGCGCTCTGCGGGAGGTGCGCCGCGAGCTTCTGGAGCGTCACGCGAAAGGCGTCCGAGGGCACCACCAACACCACGAGTTCGGCGTCGGACACCGCCTCGGCCGCGTCGCTCACGGGCTCCACGGCATCGGGCAAAGGGTGCCCGGGAAAGAACGCGCGATTGTCGCGTTCGAGGGCGAGCGCGCGCCGGTGCTCTTCTTGCCAGGTCCAGAGCTTCACGCGTTCGCCCTTGCTCGCGAGGAGCAGGGAGAGAGCGGTGCCCCAGGCTCCCGCACCGATGACGCTGACCCTTGCCATGACACGCGCTTACGGCCGCTTGGCCCGTTCGCGGCGCGTACCCTACCTGACCGTCGCTGCATCGGCGACAGATCCGCGAGAAGCAGTTTTCCCGGCTGCTCGCGTCGGGCCCTCCGCAGCGGGGGAAAAGATGCTCTATGCTGCGCCGCATGCGCCGGCACTGGCTTTTGTTCGCTTTGATGGGTCTCGGCCTCGGCACCTCCGGTTGCCCCAAGAAGGAGAGCCTGGGCTCGGCGTCGATGTCGGTGCTCGGGGCGGGCGTCGTGAACAACCCGAAGAACAAGTCCCTGCGCTTCGACATCCTGAAGTTCGGGCTCGAGCGATTCTGCTTCGAAATGACCCGCCGGGGCGCCCCATTGAAGCTCTCGGACGACCAGCCCGTGGTCGGGCGCTTCTTCGCCGAGGGCTGCAACCAGACCGTACTCGACGACGAGACCAGGAAGAGCATCGTCGTGCAATACACGGGCAAGGGCTACGGCTGGACCAACCTCACCGGCCGCATCGGTTTCACGGCCTCGGGCCTGGTGGAATACGCGCCGGACTTCCAGCTCACCGACGACGGGTCGATGTACATCTACTTCCGCCCTCGCAAGGTCGACTCGACGGCGTTCCAGACCACCATGGTCGAGAGCGCCTTCGCACGCGGCGGAATGAGCCTGCTGAAAGTGAATCCGGATCAGATCGGGCGGCAGATCGTCGACGGCCAGCTCCAACGCGGTTTCACCGTGATCCGCTACAACGACAAGGGCGAGACCGATTTCGGTCTCGGCTACGTTCCCAAGGGACGAAAGCCGTTCAAGCCGTTCGTGGTGTCGAGCGAAGACAAGGTCACGCTGGTGAACGAACGCACGGAGGTCCACACCGGTCAGATGGACTTCATCGGGGGCTTCGAGATCACCGACGACGACCAGGCGCTCTACATCACCGCCAGCATCGACGGAGCGCCCGGCGTCGACGCGTTCCTCGTGCCGAAGTTCATGGGCGATCAGATGATCGACCAGTACACCAAGAAGCCCGGTGCTGCCGCGCTCCCGCAGCAACCCTTGCTGGACGAGGCACTGGTCGCCGGTCAGGCCTGGAAGCGCTTCGTGCCAGCCGCGAAGGGCGTCTACTACTTGGTCATCGACCACTCGAAAGAGGTGGGGCGCACGGCGCCGCCGGCCCAGGCGGGCGACGATCGAGCGGCGAAGATCGACTACGTCGTCCAGATGGGAGAGCGTCCCTGACTTGCCCCCCTTCGAGGCCACGAGTAGAAGGCTAGCGATGTCGAACCGCCCGTCCGTCCCCGGAGAGGCGCGTGGCGTTGCCGCGCGCGGGACGGTCCCGGACTGAGCGCAACGTGCAACCGCCGAAGCTTCCACGCACCTTGTTCTGGGCGGTCTGGTTCGTCCTGGTCCCGCTCGCCTTGGCGGCCCTCGCGGTCTGGGCGCTGAAGCCCGGTGCGGCCGACGCCACCGCTACCGGCTTCGGCAAGCTGCGCTTCATCGTGCAGGACCAACCCGTGCCGAGCGGCATCGTGCTCTTCACGGTGTTCGAGATGGTGCTCTACCATTTCCGCTACTACCTGCCGTTCGCAGGGCGCGTGGGCATGGGCGGGCGCGAAGACGTGCCGCCCGAGCTCCGTCGCGAGTACGAACAAGCCGCTCACCTCTTGGACGAGGTCGAGCGCATCCGCGAGAAAAACGCCAAGTCCATCGAGCGCAACGTGCCGCGCAGCGTGCGTGACAAGCTGGACGACAGCATCGAGGCGCTGAAAGAGAGCATGGACGAAAAGGCGTTCGACGCCGAGGCTTTCGCCGCCGCGCACGAACGGGCGCTGAAACTCACCGAGCGCCACCTCGGCCGCTGGCGCAAAGGGGAGCTGCGCGAATACGCGGAGTCCATCGGCGTCGCGGTGGGCGTCGCGCTCCTCTTGCGAGCCTTCGTGGTCGAGGCTTTCAAGATCCCGAGCGGGTCCATGCTGCCGACCCTGCAAATCCAAGATCACATCTTCGTCAACAAGTTCTCCTACGGCCCGACCATCCCGTTCACGAAGAGCCGCGTGCTCTCGCGCCTACCGCCGAAACACGGCGACGTGATGGTCTTCGAGTTTCCGGATCCGAACCCGCAAAACCCGCGCCAAGACTTCATCAAGCGCGTCATCGCGTTGCCCGGCGACGTGCTGACGGTCGAGGCGGGGCACCCGGCGATCAACGGCTGGAAAGTTCCCAACTGTTTCGTCGGTCCCTACGAGTTCCGTGAGGGGGACGACGGTGGGACGAAGCGCGGCGATCTGTTCGTGGAGTTCCTGGGCGAATACAGCTACCTCACGTTGTTCGAAGACGACCGCTTCGACGGGCGCCAAGGGCCGTACCACGTGCAGCCCGGCGAGGTCTGGGTGCTCGGCGACAACCGCAACAACTCGAGTGACTCCCGCGCTTGGCTCGGGGGGCGCGGCGCTGGCGTGCCTTTCCCCAACATCAAGGGGCGCGCTCTCTTCGTTTGGATGAGCTTCGGCAGCGACGGCGGCATCACGTGGGATCGCCTGCTCGTGAACGTGATGGGCCAGCCCCGCCTGCCGAAAGAAGCTCCCGCGACGCTCGTGGACGGCATCAAGAAGTGCCTGGCGAGTCGCCCGAGCGTGAACGAAACGACGCCTCCCGGGCCGAAACCCTGAAAAGCCGGGGGGATCGGCCAGGGCCCTTGAGGGCTCGACGCTGTCTCGGCTTCTTTGCTACCGTCCGGGGCCTTCGGAGGAACAACGGATGCGCATGCTCGACAAGTGGACGATCACGGCTTCGGCTGCCCTGCTCATCGGGGCGCTCCTCGCGTGCAAAAAGAAGGAGGAGCCGGCGCCGACTCCGCCGCCCGAGCCCACCCCCGCGGCGACGCCGACCGCCAGCGCAGAGCCTCCCAAGGACGACAAGAAGGACGACAAGAAGGACGTCACCCGCTACGGCGACAAAGAGAAGGACGAAAGCGGCACCGTCGCGGTCGTCTACCCGAACGCCAAGATCTACAAGGAAGCGGACGACAGCAAAGACCACATCGCGACGCTGTCCAAGGGCACCCTCGTGAACCGCAAGGCTCGCTACGGCAATTGGATGCTCGTGGATTGGCCGAGCGGCGTTGGTGAGCTCTCGCCAGGCTGGATCGTGAGCAAGCACCTCGACGACAAGGTGCTGAAGATCGACATCGACAAGGTGAAGAACCAGGACGCTGGCGTACAGATCTCGGACGCCGCGGCCCCGACGCCCGACGCCACGACCACCACGCCCGACGCGGCCGTGACCACGCCCGACGCCTCGACGCCGCCCCCCGACGCCGCAGCCCCGACCACCCAGGACGCCGGCAAGGGCGGTCGTCTCACGATTCCGCCGAAGAAGATCCAAGACGCCCTGAAGAAGTGAGTTCGGGGTGGGCTCCGTCGCCGCGGCCGTCGCTGACGCGCCGCGGCGACTGCCATTTGGGCCCCCATCGTTCCCTCCCCTCGACCCGCGAGAGCGGCGGTCGTATGAGAGCGCGCCATGACCGACACGATGCGCGCACTGGTCTACGACCGGGTGAAAGATCCATGGGAAGAGAGCCGGGGCCTCCGCCTCTCGGAAGTGGAAAAGGTCGGTCTCGACGAGAAGAACGATCATCAGGATCGCTCGCGAGTTCTCATTCGCCCGCGCTTCGTCGGCTTCTGCGGGAGCGACCGTGGCATCTGGTTCCGGCGCGCCTTCAAGGACATGATCGTGGGCTCGCTCGACAAAGAGGCGGCACGCCTCGCGACCGCGCGCGACCGGCGGGTGATCGGGCACGAGCTCTTCGGTGAGATCGTGGCGGTGGGCAGCGACGCCAAGCGCAGCTTCGGCCTCGAGGTGGGCGACATGGTCGCGGCCGAGAGCCACATCTTCTGCGGCGAGTGCTACCAGTGCCAGGTCGGTGATGCGCACGTGTGCGCCGACGACCTCATCATCGGCATCAGCTACGATGGCGCCTTCGCCGACTACGTGAAGCTGCCGGCCCAGGTGATCTGGCGCACCGACACCAAGAAGATCCGGCCCGAGGTGGCAGCCATCCAGGAGCCGTTCGGCAACGCCGTCCACGCCTGCACCAAGGTGAACCTGCGCGGTAAGCGCGTGGCCATCGTGGGCTGCGGCACCATCGGGCTCTTCGCGGTGGCCATCGCCAAGGCGCTCGGAGCGAAGCACGTCATCGGCATCGAACCCGTGGAGGTCCACGCGGCCATGGCGCGAAAGCTCGGCGCCGACGTGGTGCTCGCTCCCGGGAACACCGGCCCGAGCGACTACGCCCACGACCGGGCCCTGGTGGCCGAGGTGCGACGCCTCACCGACGGCGTAGGTGTCGACGTCGTGCTGGAAATGAGCGGATTGAACTCCAGTGTGAACAACGCCATCCACTGCGCACGCCGGGGCGGTGACGTGATCTTGTTCGGGCTGAAGAGCGGCGACGCGGTGATCGAGAGCTTCGACCGGCTGATCGTCGACGGCATCGCGCTTCACAGCGTGATTGGTCGTCGGATCTGGGAGACCTGGCACATCACGCGGCATCTGCTCGAGTCACGCGACCCGAACATCCACGATCTCGTCTGGGAAGTGATCCTGAATCGCGGCGACGGTCCCATCGTGAACTTCGCCGAATTCGAGAAGAACGCTTTCGAAGAGCGCATCAAGACCTTCCCAAAAGTCGTGCTGAAATTCTGAGCGAGGCTCCACATGTATCCGAGCGCCAAGGCCATCTACGAGCGAGAGCTCGCCTCCATCCGCGAGGCGGGCCTGTACAAGGAAGAGCGCGTGATCACCACGCCGCAAGGCGCGAGCATCGAGTCGGCGGGCCGGCGCGTGCTGAACTTCTGCGCCAACAACTATCTTGGGCTCTCGAGCCACCCCAAGGTCATCGACGGAGCCCGGCGCGCTCTCGAGAGTCACGGCTTCGGCCTGAGCAGCGTGCGCTTCATTTGCGGGACGCAAGACCTGCACAAGGCGCTCGAGGCCCGCATCAGCAAGTTCTTCGGCACTGAAGACGCCATTCTCTACTCGTCGTGCTTCGACGCCAACGGCGGCCTGTTCGAGGTTCTACTCGGCGAAGAGGACGCCATCATCAGCGACGCGCTGAACCACGCCAGCATCATCGACGGCATTCGGCTGTGCAAAGCCGAGCGCTTCCGCTACCCGAACGGCGATCTCGCGGCCCTCGAGGCCATTTTGACCGAAACTCGCGGGCGGCGCCTGCGCATGATCGCCACCGACGGCGTCTTCAGCATGGACGGCTACCTGGCGAAGCTCGGTGCGATCTGCGACCTCGCCGACCGCTACGACGCGTTGGTGATGGTCGACGACTCCCACGCCACCGGGTTCATCGGCCCGACCGGCCGCGGGACTCCGGAGCATGCGGGCGTGCTCTCGCGCATCGACGTGCTCACGAGCACGCTGGGCAAGGCGCTCGGCGGCGCGAGTGGAGGCTTCACCACCGGCCGACGCGAGATCATCGAACTCTTGCGCCAGCGCTCCCGCCCCTACCTATTTTCGAACACTCTCGCCCCCGCCGTAGCCGGGGCGAGCCTCGCTGTCTTCGATCTGCTGGACGAGAGCGCGTCCCTGCGCGAACGGGTCATGGCAAACGCGGCACGCTTCCGCCAAGCCATGAAGACCGCCGGCTTCCAGATCAAAGAGGGCATCCACCCCATCGTCCCGGTCATGATCGGAGACGCGAAGCTCGCTCAGGACATGGCGCGCGCGCTGCTCGACGAAGGGATCTACGTGATCGGGTTTTCGTACCCCGTCGTGCCCAAGGGCGAAGCGAGGATACGCGTCCAGCTATCGGCGGAACACGAGCCCGCTCACGTCGAGCGTGCCATCGAAGCGTTCACCAAGGTGGGCCGACGCATGGGCGTCGTGAGCTGAGTCGGTCGCGTCGGCTCAGAGCGGCGGCTCGACGGCGTCGAACGGCAACGCACCCTCAGGGCCGAGCCCGTCTTCGCCCAAGCGGAACACCCCGCTGTCGACGCGAATCTTCGGGCGGCGCTCGGAGTCGACCTCGTCGTCTTCGGCCTGGAGCATGCCCGCCAGGAGGATGCCCAGCGTGGTGGAGAGGCGCTCGCGATCGGTCATCGTGACGCCCATCTTTACGCCGTGACTGGGGAAGTCCTTCCTCCGCCGCTGGAAATGTCTCCCGCCCGCCGGCGAGCCCTGCCCGGGGGCTGCTCAGGGCGCACGAGAACCCGCGTCCACGCGCGGAAGGAGCTTCAGCCCGAGAGAATCCTGCAGTTTCCTCGCCCGAGCCGCCTGCACCCACACCGTAATGAGAAGTAGGACCCAGGCCAGAAACAGGACGAGCCCAGCCACCCGGATGACACCCCATGGCACGCCGGCTCGCGGGGCCCCGAGCTGCAGGAGGTAGTCGAAGAAGAGCTTCGCGAAGCAGCCGAGGCTCCCCAAATTGTACGCCCCGAGGGCCAGGCGCTTCCAGCGCTCGAAGTCCGCGGCGGGAACCTCGGGATGGTCCGCCGGCTCCCTTCGCCGCACGTCGAGCTTGCGAATGGTCAGCCAGATCCCGAGCACCAAGGTGATTACGTCGAAGAGCACGCGAGAGCCTCGTCAGAACTGCCCGAGGAAACGCGGGGGCAGACCGATGCCATCTTCCACGGTGACGGCTCGGGGCGCGCCGGCTCGCCCACTCGCGTCGATGTCGAAACGCTGGAGCACGCCCCGGCCCGCATCAGTGGCGAAGCAGACACCGCAAGCCGAGCCGCAACGCACGTCGCTCAGGGTGAACGGCTCGCCGTCGGAGCTCAAGAGCACGCGCCGCTCGCCTGTCGTGAGGTCGAGCTCGACGAGGTGGTCGGGCATCCCCGTCGCTTCGTTGCCGAACGTGTTGGCGAGGAGGTGGGACCCGTCGCTCCACGCGACGCTGAAGCCGAAGGGCGCGCCGTCGGCCGGGAAGCGCCCGACCTCGTGGAGCTCCGGGTAGAGCCCCACCACCACCAGCCCGCTCTCGCCGAGCTCGGATTCGGAGCCGGAGAAGCGACCGCTGCACGACAGCACGAGCTTGGATTGGTCCGGGCTCACGGCGAGGCCGTTGCACTCGTAGAGACCATCGAAGACCAAGACCTGCCCGAGCGCGTCGCTCTTGGGATCGAGCTCTACGAGGCGAGACGGCGCGGGAGCCCACGCGGTGCTCTCGCCGAGCAGCGATGCGTAGACGCGAGCCCCGGCTCGGGCGAGTCGGTGGGGCGCCGCACGAAAGCCGGCGCCCGCGTCTGCCATGGCCGCCGACAGATCGATGGAACCGGTGACCCGAGGCACGGTCGGGTCGACGACGAGCACGTCGTCGCCTTTGTCCAAGCTCGACGCGGCAGGATCGGGGTTTTTCTCGAAGCGAGTCACGTAGGCGCGCGACGGGCCGAGCTCGAGGTAATCGTGTGGGTTCGCTTGGAACCCCGAACGGACGCTGAGCTGAGACTCCACCTTGGCGCTCTTCACGTCGACCCAAGTCAAGACGGACGCCGGATAGCGGTCGAGCAGCACCAGCTCGTTGCCGTTCACATCGGCGGTCGGCAGGACCACGTCCCCCGAGAGCTTGGCCGAGAGCTTGGCGCCTCCCGTAGCGCTCGAAATGAACGAGGACGAAAGAACCTCTCCCCCCCAGTTCACGAGGGAGACGTTCGTTGACTCGTATTTCGTGTGCACCACGGCGAGCCCGCGCCCGCACGGTCCAGGGGTCACGTCCACGCCGCCCGTCGAGCTCGCCGGCTCCGGCGCGCCGCAGCCCAGGCTGGCGAGCGACGAGACCAAGGCGAGCCAAACGGACGTGCGCATCAGGGGGGCGGGAGCGAAGCATGGCATGGGACGCCGGGCAATCCGCCGGCGGCATCCGGGAAGTCCCGTCACGAAAACCCCGCAGCTTGGCGCGAATCACGCCTCCGTTGGGATCGCGGGACGCTTTCGTTAGAATTCCGAGCATGCGCTTCGTCTCGCTTTGGGCTCCGTCCCTCCTGCTCGTGCTCTCGGGTTGTGGCTCCTCCGACGATGGGGGCGGCGGAGGCGGCGGCATTCCGAAGAAGCCCGTGGTCCTGACGACCGAGTTGACGCTCGTCCCCGAGCTCGCACCGAAAGACCCGAGCGACAAGCGCTTGCCCTCGGACCCCGACGATCGCAAGGCAATGCTCGCGGAGGGCTTCGGCAAGCTGGTGGAAGCTGCCGGCGAACCGCACCAGAAGCGCGAGCCGGTCGGGAAGGCGGCGCCTGCACCCGGCGCGTCGCCGAAACGCGTCGCGCGCTTCGTGCACATGCCCGATCTCCAGCTCGCCGACGACGAGTCTCCGACGCGGCTCGCGGCCTTCGACTCACCGGGCGCGACGTCGGGAGCTTTTCGGCCGCAGGACTCGAACATCTGCCACATGGTGAACGCGGCCGTGAAGAGCGTGAACGAGCTCCACGGCAAAGACCCCATCGACTTCCTGCTGCTCGGCGGCGACAACGCCGACAACGCCCAGACCAACGAGGTGGACTGGGTCCTCGGCGTCCTGAGCGGCGCTCGCATCGAGTGCGACTCCGGCAAGAACGACGACCCGCGCAAGGGCAGCGGCAACGACGGCAAAGACCCGTTCGACGCTCCCGGACTCGCCATGCCCTGGTATTGGGTGACCGGCAACCACGACGTCTTGATCCAAGGCAACTTGCCGGTGACACCGGTGAAACAGGACGAAGCGGTGGGCACCGTCTCCGTCGGCGGCACGCGCGACTGGTCCCAACCGGGCGGCCCGTTGATCAAGGAGGAAATCGTTGCCGACGCGCTCCGCAAGCCGCTCTTGCGGAAAGAGCTGATGGCGAAGATCGCTGCCGACGCAGACGGGCACGGAGTGGGCAGCGAACAGACCGCGAGCGGCAAGGCCATCTACACTTTCGACGCGCCCGGCTCTTCGCTCCGTTTCTTGATTCTCGACACCGCAGCGGAGACGGGAGGGTCCGAGGGCCTCTTGCGGCAGGGCGACCTCGACGGCGTGATCAAACCCGCGCTGGACAAGGCGCTAGCCGACGGCAAGTGGGTCGCACTCGCCTCGCACCACGCCACGAGCTCGCTCGGCGACGGCACCGGGCTCGGCGGCAAACAGCAACCGGACGCGGTCACGCAAGCGGCTTGGGTCGACTTCGTCGGCGGTTATCCCAACGTGATCTTCAGCATGGTGGGCCACTCCCACGAGAACCGAGTGAAGTGGGTCACGCCGACGACCGGTCATGCGTTCTGGGAAGTCATGACCAGCGCCCTGGCCGATTTCCCTCACCAAATCCGCATCGTGGAGCTGTGGGATCAGGACAACGGCTGGCTCATGCTGCGCACGACCAACGTGGACTTTTCGGCCATGGGCGACGCCGTCGCCGAAGAAGGGCGCACGCTCGGAACCATGGACTACGTCGCCGGTTGGGCCGCCAAGAACGGACCAGGGACGCCGGAGGACCGCAACGTCGAGCTCTGGATCGAAAAGCCCTGAAGCAAGTGCCCGTCAGAAGCTGACCGCGAACGTCAGGGTCGGGGCCTTGCCGACGAACGGCTGAACCCCCGCTCCCGACATGATGCTGCCGACGCAGGTCGAGCGCGCCGACGGCATGCCGTCGGTCATGGCGATGGCGCGACCCGAGTTCGAATAGCTGATCTTTCCCGTGACGGTGCTGGGGCCGTCCATGTTCTTGCAGGCGAACTTGGCCTGGGACGTCTTGAGTTGAATCGCGTTCGAAGCAGCGACCGCGTCGAACGGCTTGCCGGGAGGGGCCGCGGCGCTCGCGCTGGGCCCTGCGCTCGACGCGCCGCCCGCCTGACTCGGCGGCTTGCCCAGCGTGACCGGACGGGCACTCGCGGCCGACTCCGTGGAAACGGCGGGTGTCGGCGCGAGCGGCGCCGCGAGGGCGCTCCCGGTCGCGGTTGCGCCGGCGGTGGCGGAGGGAGTGGGCGGCTCGCGTAGACCGAAATACCAAACGGCAGCGCCACCGAAGCCGAGGAGCACCACCACGAGCGCTGCCGCCCCGAGCCCCAGCACCAGGCCCGCAACCGAGCGCTTCGTGCGGTCGGGGGTCGAAGGTGCCGGCGCCTGCAACGACGGCGACGACGGCAGCGGAGCGGACGACGCTGGGCTTTCGAGTGCCTGCATGGCCTGGTGCGCGTCAGGAAAACGCTGCGAGGGTTCCCGGGCGAGGCAGCGCAGGAACCAGGCATCGAACCCGGCCGGCAGCACCCTCGGCAACCCGAGCTCCGCGACCCTCGCGGAAGGTGCGCTGACCGGCTCGAACAGGATCTCGCGCAGAAGCGCATGGACCGACGCGTTCGAGTGCGATGCGCTCTTCCAATAGTGCCGGCCCGTGAGCAGCCAAAACGCCATGAGCCCCACCGCCCAGACGTCCGTCGCCGGACTGATGCGCCCGAGCGTGTCGCTTTGCTCGGGCGCCATCCAGAGCGGCGTCCCCATCATGGACGTCTGCGTGGCTTGCGCCTGCGCGATCAGCTTGGCGATGCCGAAGTCCAGCACCTTCACCACCTCGGGCGCCGCAGTACTCTGGGTCCTGGCCAAGAACACGTTTTCGGGCTTCACGTCGCGGTGCACCACCCCGGCCGCGTGTGCAGCACCGAGGGCGTGGCACACGGGTCGCAGGATGTCGAACAGCTCGTGGGGGCCGAGGGGCCCGCGACGCGCGACGTAGCTCGCCAGGTTCTCACCCTCGAGGAGCTCCATGGCGAGCCACGGCGCACCCAGCACCGGATCGACTCCCGCCCCGACGACCTGGACCACGTGGTCGCTCTGCACCAAAGACCCGACGCGCGCCTCTTGGGCGAAGCGTTCCCGAAGGCCCGGGTCGACGACGAGCGATGGGTGCATGACCTTGAGCGCGCGCCGCTTGCCCGTGCTGAGCTGCTCGGCGACGTAGACCGCACCCATGCCACCCGCGCTGAGCGGCTGAACGACGCGAAAGTCCCCGCCCACCACCACGCCGGGCAGAAGCTCGGCCGACTGCGCCGGACCTACCACGCGAGCCAGCATAGCGCGGAGCCCCGGCGGGGAGCGACGGGCGCGGCCCGCGCGAGTCGCGCGCGTGAAGACAGCGGAAGCGCATGGGAATCGAACCCACCGGACCCCGGTTTTGCCGAGGCCCCATCGGTTTTGAAGACCGAGGACCGCGCCAGCGTGCCGAGCGCTTCCGCGCGAGAAGGTAGCAGGTTTCTCACGGACGCGAGCCCCTCGTTGGACGTACCGTTCTCCCGCGAGCGGCGCTACGGTTCTCCCCGCTCTTGGCTTCTCTCGAGTCTCCTCGACGCGTGGTGCTGGCGACGGCTGGGCACGTCGACCACGGAAAGACGTCCCTGATCCGGGCGCTGACCGGCACCGACACCGACCGGCTGCCCGACGAGAAGCGTCGCGGCATCAGCATCGAGCTCGGGTTCGCCGAGCTCCCGGAACGGGGCATCAGCTTCATCGACGTGCCGGGCCACAAGAAGCTCGTACACGCGATGATCTCTGGAGTCGGAGGCGTGGACGGCGCGCTCGTGGCGGTGGCCGCCGACGACGGCGTGATGCCCCAGACCCGAGAGCACCTGCACGTGCTCTCGTTGCTCGGGATCCGCCGCGTAGTCGTGGCGCTCACCAAGGCGGATCTCGTAGACGCCGAGATGCTGGAGCTTGCCGAGGCCGATGTGCGCGGCACGCTGGATGCCATCGGGCTCGAATGTGTGGCGTTGGTTGCGACCGCCATGCCCTCCGGAAGCGGCATCCCGGAGCTGACCGAGGCGCTGGTCGAGCTCGCGCGACGGGCGCCCGTGCGCGCGGCGAGCCGGCGCCTCTGGCTCCCCATCGACCGCGTGTTCAGCGTGAAGGGCGCGGGCACGGTCGTGACGGGCACCTTGAGTCGCGGCGAGCTCGGGGTGGGACAAACCGTGTATTTGGCCCAGGCGGGTGGGCTGCGTGAGAGCGTGTGTCGAGGGCTCGAGGTGCACGGCCGCTCCCTGGAGAAGATCTCGGCGCCGGCGCGCGTGGCGGTGAACGTCAAAGGGCTCGAGGTCGCGGACGTGGCGAGGGGCGACGTCTTGACCTTCGAGGCGATGCTGCCCCTGAGCACACGCCTCGACATCTTGCTGACGCCGCTCGGCGGCTCCGAGCGCGCTCTCGGCGACGGCAGTCCGGTGACCGCCCACGTGGGCACGACGCGCCGGGGCGCGCGGGTGTTCCGCATCGGCGACGGCCTCTACCACCTGGTGCTCGACGAGCCGCTGCCGAGCCAGGGCGGCGTGGGCCTCGTGCTCCGAGGGTTCGCCAGCACACGCGAGCACGGCGCGGTGCTGGGCGGTGGACGCATCTTGGCAGCCGACGCGCCACCGCTGCCGAAGAAGCGAGACGCGAAGGCGTGGGAGCTCCGGCGCACGGCGCTGGCCAAAGTTGCGGAAGGAGATTTCTCCGGAGCCCTCGCCGAGCTCATGTGGATGGCTGCGCCGCGGCCGGTGATCGCCGCCGACGTCGAGCGACGCTTCGGGCTCGAACCCGGCGAGATCGGGCGCTGGCTCACGGGCAAGAAGCGTCGCGGCCCAGCCGACGCCCTGAGCTTGGCCAACGGCGAAGCGTTCACGCTGCCCGGAGTGGTGGAGGCGCTGGCAGGGGAGCTCGAGGCTGCGCTCGCTCGCCACCACGGTCTCCACCCGCACGAGCCCGGCCTCTCGCTCGAGACCCTGCGTGCGTCCTTCTCGGCGCGCGCGGGGCGCGAGTGTACCGAGCTCGCGCTGGCCCGCAGCCAGAAAGACGGACGCGTCCGCGTCGAAGCTGGGATCGCCTGCCTGTCGACGTTCGCCGAGAGCAGCGGGCCTCAGGCGCGCGAGGCCCGAGAGCGGGTGCTCGAGGTGATCGACCAGAGCGCGCTCACGGGCGTCAGCGACGCCGCGGTGGCCGCGCGCCTTCCGAACGAACGCCCCGAGGTGGTGAAGTCGGCCCTGGCGCGGCTCGCGAGCGACGGCCTTGCTCGACGCCTGACGGGGCTGTGGTTCGCCGAACGCCACCTGGAAGCGCTGCGGGAAAAGGTCCGGACGTATTTCGTCGAACATCCCGTGCTGAGCGTGCCGACGTTCAAAGACCTCGCCGGCATCTCGCGCAAACAGGCCATCCCGCTGCTCGAACAACTCGATCGCGAAGGCACCACGCGTCGTCAAGGGGACGATCGCGTGCGCGGAGCCGGCAAGGGCTGATGGGCGCCGGTGTGCCGACGGGGCCGTCTACTTCGATAGGCTGCGCATCCGCGCCCGCAGTGACGCCGGCGGCGGGTCGCTGGTGCGCCGCGCTGCATCCGATTTCGGCAAGGTGAGCACGTCGGCGCCCCAGGGGTGCTCCGCGAGCAGCAGATCGGCGTCGCGCCGCAGGCGTTCATCGAGGCGGCCCCGTGCCGCCTCGGACAGCGCCGTCGCGAACATCAAGGACGATGCGAAACGCCGGTCCTTCCGTTTGGCGAGGGCGAGGGCGAGCGCGCGATCCACGTCCGGCGCGAGGCGCGCCAGGTCCGACGGCCTCGCAGGCTGAACGTGGACGACGTTGTAGAGCGTGCTCGGGCTGTCCGGTCCAGTGAACGCGGGCCGACCCGTGAGGACTCGATAGGCCACGACGCCGAGCGCGAACACGTCCGCGCGGTGATCGACTGGCTCGCCGCGAGCCTGCTCCGGCGACATGTAGCTCGGTGTGCCGACCGCCGCGCCGAGCGTCAGATCTTTGCCGGTCTCGAGGATCTTCGACACGCCGAAGTCGAGGACCTTCCACACTCGCCGCGACCCCTCCTGGGCGCGGAACAGGTTCTGTGGCTTCAGATCGCGGTGGACGACCCCAGCCTCGTCGGCCTCGCCGAGGGCGCTCGCCACCTCACGCACCAGCTCGAGGGCTTCGGCAACGCCGAGGCGCTTCTTCTCTCGCAGGATCTGGGCGAGGTCGGCGCCTTCGAGCAGCTCCATCACCAAGAAGGGCACTCTCCCTTCGGCGGTACCGTGGTCCATCACGCGCACGACGTGGGGCGACCGCATGCGCGACGCGATCTCCACTTCGCGAAAGAAGCGTTCGACGGCCGCTTGGTCGTCGCTCATCCCAGCATTCAGGAACTTCACCGCCACGGCGCGCTGCTCGCCCCGCGGGAAGGCCCGGTACACCTCGCCCATGGCGCCGCGACCAATCAGCTCTCCGATGCTGTATTTCCCCAACTCTTGATCCGAGAAACGCCCCTCCTTTGCGGCGCGTTCCTGGTCGAGCTCGGCGCGCGCCTCGTTGAGCAGGGCCTCTCGTTTCTTGATCTGACGCGCGGCGCGCTCGAGCCGCTCGAAGGCCATGAGTGTGGCCTGCCGGCTGCGCCGCGCCATCCAGAAAGTGGCGGCGAACAGCACTTGGGTCACGAGGGTCACGGCGAGCATCGCCGGCAGCTCCGGCGTGCTGAGGGCGAGGACGGACTGGTTCGTGGGCAAGAGCCCCAGCATCGCGCCCAGCGTGAGCGCGAGGTATCCGAGCGCACCGGACAGGTAGATGGCCCAGCCGGAGCGCGTCGAATCGCTCACGCCGAAGAAATACACCCCGATGTACATCGCGATGATGGTCGGCGAGAAGATGCCCACGTAGTAGACCACGGCCAGGATCGAGCCCACGCAGCACAGACCCTGGAACAGGAGCTTCTGCGGGTCGAAGCGCGCGGGGTCCTTGAACTCGCGGAGCAGCCACAGGGTCACGAGCACCGTGAAGCCCGACGTGACGGTCGCGAGCCAGCGCCCCGGCGAGACGCGTTCGGGCAACCAGACCGCGACGACCGCCGCGATCCCGGCCGCGATCACCAGGCGAAAGAGCGCGACGGCGCGGGCCTGCTCTTCGCTCCGCAAGATCAACGGGGAGGCAGTGGTCACGCCGCTCGGTGCGCTCCGGGTCAAGAGCGTTCCGGTTGCGCCAGTGACCCCACTCGGGAGTTGCGTCGAGGCGTCGGCGCTCGGCGCACTGGTCTCGGTCGCCTCGTCGTCGGTGGACACGACCGCTGGCGAGGGCTCGGCGCGCGCGTCCACCTGCGTGGGTTCGTCGGCACCCGCTCGGGCCCGCGCGACGCTCGAGTCCCCGTCGTCCGCGCCCATGCTGCACGAGAGTAGTTCAGGCCACCCGCCCCGACGAGCCGCGTTTTTCTCGGTCGAGTCCGGGCGAACGCGACTACCCTCCCGCTCGCATGTCCCTCGAGCGAGTGCGAAACCTCGTCCACCGCTTCCGGAGCCGCGTAGAGGCACACCCGGTCACCCCCCCGCGCCCCGATTTCGACCTCGACGCCGGGCTCGGCGCGGAGCTCCTCGAGAGCATGCTGCTCGCGCGCCAGCTCGACCTCTGGGCCCACGAGCTCCGTGCCGAGGGCCACGGGCACTACACGATTTGCAGCACCGGGCACGAGGGCAACGTGGTGCTCGGTCGCCTCACCGGACCGTCGGATCCGGCCCTCGTCCACTATCGGAGCGCCGCGTTCCACCTGGAGCGCGCGAGGCAAGTGCCGGGGGTGGACGCCGTGGAAGACATCGTGCTGTCGCTGGTGGCGTCGACGGACGAGCCCGCGAGCGGCGGCCGCCACAAGGTCTTCGGCAACAAGCGGCTGGGGATCATTCCGAAGACCAGCACCATCGCCTCACACCTGCCCCGCGCGGTGGGCCTCGCGTTCGGCCTCGAGCGGGGACCTCGGCTCGGGGTTCGGGTCGCCGAGCGCAACGACGCCATCGCCCTCGCCACCTTCGGCGATGCGAGCCTGAACCACTCGACGCTCACCGGCTCGCTGAACGCCGTGAGCTGGACGCTGCACCAGAACCTGAAGTTGCCGCTCTGCATCGTGTGCGAGGACAACGGACTCGGCATCAGCGTGCGCACCCCCGACGGTTGGGTGGAGACGCGGCTGCGTTCCCTCCCCCACATCCGCTACTTCTTCGCCGAAGGCTGGGACCTCGCCGGCGCCTATCGCGCTGCGCGCGAGGCCGTCGACCACTGCCGCCGCACGCGCGGCGCCGCGGCGCTGCACCTCGCCGCCGTGCGCCTGCTGGGCCACGCGGGAAGCGACGTCGACACGACCTACCGGACGCCCGCCGAGATTGGCCAGGCGGAAGACCGTGACCCAGTGCTCCGGGCTGCGCTCGACCTGATCGATGCCGGGGCGCTCGGCCGAGGCGACGTGCTCGCGCTCGAAGAGCGAGCCGCAGCCCGGGTGAAGGCCGCAGCCGAACGCGCGAAGGACCGCCCGAAGCTCACCTCACGTGCCGCGGTGCTGGAAGCGCTCGCGAACCCGCTCGGCCTGGCAGTCGACGAGACCGCCGCCGCGCTCGCCACCACGCGCGCGACGGAGTCCCTGACGCTCGCCCAAGGCATCAATGCCGCCTTGGTCGAAGCCATGAACCACTTCCCGGAGGTGATCCTCTTCGGTGAAGACGTGGCGAAGAAGGGCGGCGTGTACGGGCTCACCAAGGGCCTCTTGACCAAGGGCGGTCCTTTGCGTGTGTTCAACACGCTGCTCGACGAGCAGACCATCTTGGGCCTGGCCCTCGGCACCGCCACTCTCGGACTCTTGCCCGTGCCGGAGATCCAGTACCTCGCCTACCTCCACAACGCGGAGGATCAGCTGCGCGGCGAGGCCTCCAGCATGCAGTTTTTCTCGAATCGCTCCTACGACAATCCCATGTTGGTCCGCATCGCGGGCCTCGCCTACCAGAAAGGGTTCGGCGGGCATTTCCACAACGACAACTCACTCGGGGTGCTGCGCGACATTCCCGGAGTCGTGGTGATCGTGCCGGCCCGCGCCGACGACGCCCTCGAACTCTATCGCAGCGCCTTCGCCCTGGCGAAGCGCGATCGCCGCGTAGTCGTGTCGGTCGAGCCCATCGCGCTCTACCACACGCGCGATCTGCACGCGGAAGGCGACGGCGAGTGGGCAGCGAACGTTCCAGCCGGTGGCGCGAGCTTCGGCGCTCCGCGCGTCTACCACGCCGACGCCTCCGACCTCTGCATCGCCACCTACGGCAACGGGCTCCACATGAGCCTACGGGTCGCCCGGCGAATCGCGAACGACACGGGCAAACGTTGCCGCGTGCTCGATCTGCGCTGGCTCGTGCCGCTGCCGGAAGCCGAGGTCGTGAGGCACGCCGTGGAGTGCCAGGGGCTGCTCCTCGTCGACGAGTGCCGGAGGAGCGGCAACGTGTCCGAGGCGCTGGGGGCCGCGCTGGCCGACCGAGCGCGGGGTGTGCGCTTCGCGCGAGTCGCCGGCGCCGACTCGTTCATCCCGCTCGGCGACGCCGCGAACCTGGTGCTCGTGGACGAAAACGAGATCGAAGCGGCTGCCCGCGCACTGCTCCGCCTGAGCTGACCGACCGGGCGACGGCGTTTCGAGGCCGGGAGGACCGCCGACGCTGCTTGCAGCTCGGCGGCGTCCCGAGCGAAGCTCCGGTCGAGGAATGGCCCCGCCATGAAATCCGTCGAGCTTCACTACGACTTCTCGAGCCCCAACGCCTACTTCGCGGCCATGGCGCTGCCGGCGGTGGCCGCACGCCGCGGAGCGAGCATCGACTACCGCCCCTTCTTTCTAGGTGGCCTCTTCAAGCTACTCGGAGCGCCGCAAACGCCGGGGATGTCGAGCCCCGAGAAGGCGGCCCAGAGCCTCAGGGATCTCGAGCGCTGGAGTCGGAAGTACGACATTCCGTTCCGCTTCCCCTCCCGCTTCCCGATGAACACGCTGAAGGCGCTCCGGCTGGCGCTGCTCGCGGAAGAGCTCGGGGTCGCCCACGGCAAGCTCGCGGAAGCCGTGTTCCGCGCCTACTGGGTCGACGATCGCGACATCTCCGACGATGCCGTCCTGTCCGAGATCCTGACCAGCCTCGGGGTCGACGCTCCGAGCGCGCTCGCGCGCGCGGACTCGCCCGAGGTGAAGGACGCGCTCCGTGCGCGCACCGAGGCCGCGCGCGTCCGCGGCATCTTCGGCGCACCGGTGTGCATCGTCGGAGACGAGCTCTTCTTCGGCAAAGATCGCCTGGAGTTCGTCGAAGACGCGCTCGCTTCGTGACGGTTCAGGGACGCCGCGCACGCCGAGCTTTGGGCTTGTCGTGCACCGCCTGTTGTTTGCCCTCGGCACGCACCTGGGAACGCCGGCGGCGCTCGGCGGCCGGAGGTCTCGGGGTCGCCGCAACCGGTGCGCCCGCCCCCGCGGCCGGCGTCGTCTCGGTCACTTCGTGCGGCTCGGGAGCAGGGGTGGCGAGCTCCGCCGGCTCGAGCTCGCGCGTCGCGTCGCGGATGCCTGCGGCGAACACGTCGAGATCGGGCATCTTGTCCCAATCGCCGGTGAGACCGAAGCCGAGCTGACCGTCGTAGGAAAGAACGGCCACGCTGAGCGGATTCGTGGCAAACACGGGCACGTAGGGGAACGCCTCGAGCATGCGCGCGCCCCGCAGATAGAGCGGGAACTGCGGGCCGGGCACGTTGGTGACCACGAGGTTCACCATGCGCTGGAGGGCCACGGCGCGGCCTGCGAGCGACAGCAGCGTCGGTGGTGCGTATTCCCCGAGCTTCACCCAGTGATCAGCGCCGACGGCTTGCCCGCTCCGCTTGAGCTCGCTCATACGCGCGTTGAGGAAACGCAGTCGCGCGACGGGATCGGCCTCTCCCACGGGCAGGTCGGCGGCCATCATGCTCACCTTGTTGCCCCAAGTCCGCGCTTGTGAGGCGTCCCTGACGCTCACGGGAACCATGGCCTTCAACAGCAAGCCAGCGACGGACTCGCCGCGCGCGGTCAGGAGTCTTCGCAGCCCCGCCGTGACCAGCGAAAGCACGACGTCGTTCACCGTCGTGCCGTAGGCCTTGCGGATGCGCTTCACTTCCGCGAGCGGAACGCGCACCACTTGATAGCGGCGATGCGCGCCGATGGGCGCGTTCAGGCTCGTCTTGGGCATCACCTCGGCCGCAGCCTTGCCGAAGTTCGTCAGGCCGCGCAGTGCGTCTTTGGCGCGCGAGCTCCACGAATCGAACAGGTCGGGCTCCTGGAACGCGCGACGGGCCGCGTCGCGGAGGCGCTGCGACCGATCGGAGATCTCCAAGACCGCATCTTTCGCCAGCTCGGCGTCGGTCGGCTCCGGCGACGGGGACCAGGGCTCGGCCGGCAGCGGCACAGCGTCCGCCGAGAAGTCGAGCAGCACCGTCCCGAGGTCGACACCGCTCGCACCGTCGATCAGACAGTGGTGGGTCTTCTGGATCACGCCACGGCGGCCGTCTTCCAGGTCGAACACCCACATCTCCCAGAGCGGCTTGCGTCGATCGAGGTGATGGCTCATGAGCCGGCCCATGAGCGCCAGGGCCTCGAGCTCGCCGCGGGGCTTGGGGAGCCCGGTCCAACGCACGTGGAAGCGCAAGTCGAAATGTGGGTCGTCGACCCAGACGGGTCGATGCAGCCCGCCGGGGACCCAGCGCAGCTTCTTGCGGAAGCGCGGCACCATGTGAAGTCGGCTCGCGATGTGCTCGAAGAGGTCGCGCTCTCCGAGCCCGGTGTCTTCGAAGAAGAGAAGCGAGCCGACGTGCATGTGAGCCGTCGGGCTCTCGGCGTAGAGGAAAGCCGAATCGAGGGCGCTCAGCCGTTCCCAGCGGCTCATGGCGACCGGAGACTACCCGAGGGAGCCTCCTTCTACGATGGGTTTGCGCGGGGCCTCTCGAAAATCGCGACTCAGCAGCCGCCGTCGTTCGCGCCCGCGTCGGAAGCGGGCGGGCAGCACATTCCGCTTTGGCAGGTCTTCCCACCCGTGCAGGGGTTGTTGCAGCCGCCGCAATGGTTGTTGTTCGTGTTGATGTTGACGCAAGCGGTGCCGCAGAGCGTCGTCGTCGAGCCCGTACAGGTGATCCCGCAATTCGTGCCGTCGCAAGTGGTGGTGCCGGTGCCGCCCGTGGGCCCCGGGCACGCGGTGCAGCTGCTGCCGCAGGAGTTCACACTGGTGTTGTCGCGGCACTGGTTTCCGCACTTGTGGTAGCCGGAGTTGCAATTGAAGTTGCAGCTCCCGCCAGAGCAGAAGCCGCTCCCGTTGCTGGGGTCGGGGCAAGAAGCACAACTCGACCCGCAGTGCGTCTTGTCGTTCTGACCGTCGTAGCAGCCGGTGCCGCAGCGAGTGGGCGTGCTGCCGGTGCACGAGATACCGCACGCACTGCTCTGACATACCGCATTGCCCGTGCCGACGGTCGGCCCAGAGCACGTCGTGCAGGTGCCGCCGCAGTGCTGCGGGTCGTTGGACAAGTTGTAGCAGGTCGTCGTACTGCCACACTTCCCGAATCCGGAGTTGCAGTTGAAGCCGCAGCCACCCGCCGTACACACGGACGTCGAGTTGGCGGGGACCGGGCAGGCGTTGCCGCAGCCGTTGCAGTTGTTCTTGTCGGTCTGAGTGTTGATCTCGCAGCCGTCCGACGCGTTGTTGTTGCAGTTGGAGAAGCCCCCGTTGCAGGCGATCTGGCAGGTGTTCGTCACGCAGGACGGCGTACCGTTGGTTCCATTGCACTTGTTGCCGCAACCGTTGCAGTGGTTGACGTCGTTCGTGACGTTGATCTCGCAGCCGTCCGCCGCGTTGTTGTTGCAGTTGGCAAACCCCGTGTTGCAGGCGATCTGGCAAGCGCCGCCGACGCACGCCGGCTGACCGTTGGTGGCGTTGCAGGCCTTCTTGCAGGCGCCACAGTTGGCCGAGTCACCTGCGATGTTGGTCTCGCAGCCGTTGGCGTCGTTGGCATCGCAGTTGTCCCAGCCCGCATCGCAGGCGGTCACCACGCAAATTTCCTGGGTACAGGTGCTGGAGGCGTGGGGCAATGAGCAGACGTTGCCGCAGGTCTTGCAGTTGTTCGGGTCCGTGGCGAGGTCGACTTCGCAGCCGTTTTGCTTGTTCCCGTCGCAGTCTTGCTTGGTGGCGCAGCTCGCGTCGCCCGGCGGCGGGCAGCACTCGTTCACCTCACACGTGCCTGCCTTGCAGATCCAGCCGTTGCCCTTCTGGGTGATGCAGTCCGTGGTGCAGCTGCCGCAGTGGTTCTTGTCGCCTGTGAGGTCGGTTTCGCAACCATCGACTGGGTCTTTGTTGCAGTCGTCCCAGCCGGCGTGACAAGTCTGCACCGTGCAGTGCCCGGCGCTGTCGCAACCGGCTTCGGCGTGAGGAACGATGCAGGGGCTGCACGCGGTCGATGCCTTGCAGCCCGTGGCGGGCTCGTTGGACTGAGAGCACACGAGCTCCCCCGTCTTCGGGTCGGGACAGACCTTGGCGCCGGGGAAGCAGGTTCCGCCGCCGACGCTGGTGCCGCCGATGCCGCCGTCGGCCCCGACGCCACCTCCGCCGTCGACCTCGAGGCCACCTTCCATCGTGATGCCGCAGCCACCGAAAGCGGGCAAAAGCCCGAGCGCGAGGACCAGAAGAACGAGTAGGCGCCGCACGTCGTCAGTCTACTACGCCTTTTGGCTCGGTTCGAGCGCGCGAACCAACGCCGCGACGAGCAGAGCATCTTCGTCGGGAAATACGCTCCGAGCGTCGAGCAAGAGCGCGCCGTCGCCGACGCGGCCGATCACGGGCGGCGTCGCGCTGCGCAGACGCGCGGCCAGGGCATCCGGATCTGCTACCCGGATCGAGAGCGCCACCGACGAAACGGGAGCCTCGGCCAGGGTGCCCCCGCCAATGGCACCCTCGGTGCGTAGGACTTCGGTCGGCGGGCCGTGCTCCCCGAGCGCTGCCTGCCAACCCTTCACGCGCTCCTCGAGTGCCGTAACCGGCGTGGCGAGAAGCGCGTGCACCGGGATCTCGGAAGTCTGGCCGCGCACGTAGCAGTCGAGGACGCCTTCGATGGCGGCGATCGCCAGCTTGTCGATGCGGAGCGCGCGCGCCAGTGGGTCCGCGCGAAGTCGTTCCACGAGCTTGCCACGCCCTGCGATGGCACCGGCTTGGGGCCCACCGAACAACTTGTCGAGGCTCACACACACGAGATCCGCGCCGGCGCCGAGGCAGGCCTGGACCGACGGTTCTCGCGCTAGGTCGGAGCCGGAAATCGCGTCACCGAGCTCCACGACGAGACCACCGCCGAGATCCTTGATCAGCGGCAGCTTCGCGTCGTGGGCGACGGCTGCCAAAGCCGACAGGTTGGGTCGCTCCGTGAAGCCCGAGATCTTGAAGTTGCTGGGGTGCACTCGGAGCAGGCACGCCGTGTGCTCACCGATGGCGCGTTGGTAGTCGTCGACGCGGGTGCGGTTGGTGGTGCCGACTTCCACCAGCCGCGCTCCGGAGCGAGCGAGCACCTCGGGAATGCGGAAACCGCCGCCGATCTCCACGAGCTCGCCGCGAGAAACGATGACCTCTTTGCCGGCCGCGATGCTGCTCAGCGCCAAGAGCACCCCGGCGGCGTTGTTGTTCACGAACAGGGTATCCTCGGCGGAAACCAGCTCGGAAAACGTGAGCTCCGCCCCGAGGCCGCGCCGGGTGCGCACGCCGGTCTCGGCGTCGAGCTCCAGGGTGCAATAGCCCTTCGAGATTTCGCCGACGCGGTCCTGCGCTGCCGCCGGCAGCGGTGCTCGACCGAGGTTCGTGTGGAGCACGACGCCCGTCGCGTTCACCACTCGCGTGAGCCGAGCTCGCTCCCGCCGCTCGGCCGCGCTTCTGACCTCGGTGACGAGCGCCTCGAACGTCGGTGCTTCGTGCCCGTCCTTCACCCGCGCTCGAGCGCGGGCAATGGCCGACCGGACGAGGGCGGTGACCGCTTTCGGTCCCAAACGCCGGAGCGCCAGGGCCAGCTCGGGGGCGGCGACCACGCGGTCCACCTTGGGCAGCTCGGACAGCACGCGGGCACCATAGCGGAAAGCCCGGGTCTGGGGGGCGGGCGGGACGCGGACGCAGGTAGCTTGCCTCGACCGCCCACGTCCGGGTGAAAATGGTGGCGTTGGCCCGGCTTCTGCTCCTCTGCCTGCTCCTGCCCGCGTGCGCGCCCGACGTAACGCCGAGCGCCCAAGCGAAGACGGCGGATCCGCCCTCGCCCGAGGCCAAGCCGAGCTCGACTCCCAGCGCGGCTGCCAGCGCGGCGCCCGCTCCAGCCGACGTCACCGGCCCGCTTCGCGTTTCGACCGACGCCGGGGTGGTTCCGGCGGCTCGCGCGACTCGGGTGCTCCACGTCGGCGACTCCATGGCGCCCCTCGTGGGGAACTACCTGCGCCCGCTCTACACGCGGGACGGCAGAAACTACTGGGTAGAGACCGTGGTCTCGTCGAGCACGCTGGAGTGGGCGGGCAAACGGCTTCTGCAAGACGCGATGTACAAATACGACCCCGAGGTCGTGCTGATCTCGCTGGGCTCGAACGAGCTCTTCGACCCGAAGCCCGAGCGGCGCGGCGGCGCCGTGCGGCAGATCGTCGAGGACACGCGCGGTCGGCCGTGCCTCTGGATCGGCCCACCGTTGTGGAAGAAGGACACGGGCTTCATCCAAGTGCTCAAGGACAACCTCGGGCACTGCCGCTACTTCGACTCGTCGAAGCTCGATCTCCCGCGCATGGAGGATGGCCGCCACCCTTCTTGGACGGGCGGGTATCGGTGGGCCGACGCCGTGTGGCGGACACTCGGCGGCACCGAATCCGTACCGACTGGGTCGCCTCTGCCGAAACCGTGACCGTGCGCTTCACGCCGGAGCGAACAGGGAATCGACGACCTGGGCCGGAACGGCCGAGATGGTCATTCCGCTGAACGACAGGTCCAAGGACGAGACGCGCCCTTTGTCGTCGTTCTGAACCGAAACGACGTTTAGCACGACGCCCTTCTTCACTTCGAAGCCCTGCACCGTGCAAGTGCGCTTGGCGCGCACGCGCATCCCCGCGCGGTAGCGCGGAGCTGGCGCCGCCTCGGCAACCTCGGGACCTGCCACGACATCGAACACGGGGCCTGCGGCCACGCAGGTGAGAAGCACCATTAGGGCCTGTTTCGTCCAACGCATCGGAAGTCTCTCCCGGCGAGCCGACCGCCGACGGCTCGCAAGGGTTCCTTACCGACTCCCGCCCCTTCGCGCAAGTTGGGCGCATGTGAAGCCAAGGCAATTCGCGGGGGTATGCGCTTCGAGTCGCAAGCTTTTCGCACTCCGCGAGCGCGGATGGAGCCGCGCTCCTCGGCCGTTCCGCGTACGGCCGCTCCGTCGTACGGTCGCTCGACCCATGCCGAAGTATCGCGCGCTCGCCCTGGCCGTCACCCTCGTGACCGCCGCTCCGACCTCCCACGCCGATCCGGCTCCGACCCGCCGGCTCGAGATCCCCTTCGAGAAGTACACGTTGGAGAACGGACTCGAGATCATCCTACACCGGGACACCTCGCTGCCGCTCGTCGCGGTGAGCATTTGGTACCACGTGGGGCCGGTGAACGAGCCGCCGGGCCGTTCGGGGTTCGCTCACTTGTTCGAGCACCTGATGTTCACCGGCTCGAAGCACGTCGGCACGCGCTTCGACACGCTGCTCGAGGGGGCAGGCGCGA
>Ga0268298_10001207_pt1 | contig 30956 bp, 26 predicted proteins | sample WWTPWeurt_MetaG_FD_194462 | JGI IMG/M metagenome (GOLD analysis project Ga0268298, IMG submission 194462) | Activated sludge microbial communities from WWTP in Nijmegen, Gelderland, Netherland - WWTP Weurt | ecosystem: Engineered > WWTP > Aerobic digester > Activated sludge | place... | reverse complement strand
GTGGCTTCAGCAGCATCTTAAAGCAAGGTCTGGACACTTTCTTGCAGACCAGAACCCAACCTGCCCAATAGACGCTTATCTGGTGGGGCTGCTCTTGCCCGCCACCATATTGCTTGTGTGGCTGTAGTTTCTTACATGCAGGTTGGAGTCGAGGCTGAGTCTGGGTCCGCTCTCACTCTGGGCCTGCTTGCTCAAGCCCATGACAGTGTCGGCCATACTGCCGCCGCCTCCGGACATGCGCGCTACTCTTTGTTTGGCTGCTTCTCTTATGCGATTGGCCTCTTCTCTGGCTGGTTCCAAAATGGAGTTGGCCACCCGATCGGGTACACCTACACCGGCTTCACCAGTAGGCTCATGCTTTTCGTTCGTGTAATAAACTCGCCAGTTGCCCGTGCTGCTTAGATTGGAAATTCTTTTCTGGGCGTCGTCCAACACTTGATCGGCTTGCTTGTCGGCATCGGCGAGAATGCGCGCCCTTTCCGTCTGCATTTGCGCGGACCGGTTGGCATCGAGGGCCTGGGCCCGGCTGGCCATGTCTTCAAAGATACTTTGCTGCGCCACGGCAGGGTTGAGCTGCTTGGCCTTGGCCGGTGGTTCACCATAGGCCGGCATATAGGCCAGTCTGGCCAGGGCGTTCTGGCAATGCCCGGCCGTGGTTTTGTCGGGTTTAAGCGATAGCACGGCTTGATATTGAGTTCTTGCTTCCGCGTATTCGCCCAACTGCACCAGGATATTGGCTAAATGATAATGGGCCGGATAATAGCCTTTGTTGTGTTTGATAAAGGTGAAGAGATGCATGCGGGCCACATCGAGTTCCCCGGCACTGTATGCGTCCAGTCCTTTTTGAAAACGCTCTTGTTCGAAAGCTCCGGCGCTCTCGCTCTGACAGATAAGGAAGAGCATGGCCAAGACCATTGCCGATGCTTTGAGGTTGTTCTGCATATAGGCTCCTGATGAGGCAGAGGTAACCGGTTTCCAAGGGTAGCCCACAGAATAACGGCCCCTGTCACTTTCTTCAAGAGGGGAAAATACTATAGTTGGCAATTTTAACTTAGTGCGCTTCTTTCCTGGGCGCGCCTGCGGCCGCATGGGCCAGTTTTGCATGCCTGGTTTCAGCCAGTTCCTTAACATGCTTGAGGCGCGTATTCAGCTTTTTGACTGCCACGGCATTGACCATAGCACGGGGGACCGGTATGCCCATATCCAGGTTGGTGGTTAAGTCAAGCCGGGTGTGCTTTTCGTCTATGACGGTCAAGACCCAGGAGCCTTCCATGGCTTTGAAGCGATCAGACTTGATCATTTTGTAGTCGATACGCTCCAGCGGCACTTCCTTATTAACCATCTGACAGACGGCAGAACCTATTACCGGGATGAAGGTGAATTTCTGCTCCAGCTTGCACTCATTTTTGCCCTGCTCCAGCACTTTGCTGTACGCCAGATCGGGATCGCTGTTTCGTTCGTCGTGTACGGCAGTCCAGACCACTTCCACGGGGGCGGCAATCTCCACTGAGCCCGTGGCCCACTGAGAGTTATCCCGGGCTTCTATCTTGTCCAGCTCTGAGACCTTTTCGTGCTTTTCCCTTTTGGCATTCTTGGCTTCAGCTTCAGGGACGGCCGTCAGCCAGCAAGAGAAAAGGCTGACAGAGATGGTCAGAAAAGATATCAGGTTTTTCATTTGGTACCGGCTTTGCAAGCGTTGTAAAGACTTCAAACAATGATATTAGCATCGGCTCACCAGGTTGCAAATAATATTTGCTCAGACACCGATGGGAAAGAAACTCGGTACCAACCGACGCCACTTCAGCTTCTTGGCATAATCTTTGTAGTTGTCGCCGAAGGTTTTTATGAGCAGTTCTTCTTCGTATTTGGCCCGGTTTAACCAGAGTGGTGCCACCACAAAGAGTGAAAGCCCGAGGCTTATGGGGGAAAGTGCTGCTACGGAAGCGCCAACCAGGGATTGAATGATACCGGAATAGGCCGGGTGCATAACAAATTTCAGGAGTCCAGTATCTTTGACTTTCTGGCCGTCCAAAAGTTCCGCGTCAGTAGAAAAGGCCTCGCCCAGGGAATACCAGCCGCCAATCATAAAGACCAGGCCGCTTACCATGATGGCAACGCCCAGCCAGGAGACGGCAATCAATGCCCCCGGATCCCCTGTGGTGAGAGTGAACACCGGGGTAGCTAAAGGCGGGTTCATATGCTTGTTGAAAGTGAAGGTACTTACGAAGATGGCCGCAATATTCAGAAGCGATACCAGTTGCGGTGCTCTCTGGATGAGAAAGTTAGACTCGTAGAAAACGCCTTTCCCGCGTCTGGAGAAGCCCTTCGCCAGAACCGGCGTAGAAACTATAACTGCCACCGTGGCCAGTGCTACGACCGCCCAGCTGGGGGCATGAAAGAATTGCGGGTTCATTGTACCTTTGCTCCCTTGATTGTGAAGACTTCCTCTGCCAGTCCAAGATTACCTCTGAAACTCATCCAGCGCGAGTGGCTTACGAGCTTACCCTCTTCAAAGTCCCACCACTCCACAGGCAACATTGTTTTTGGATGCACGGCCACACGTTTGTATATATCGCTCATGGCTCGATCGTGAAAGATTTCCAGCACATGTACTCTGTCGCCGGTCTGACCGAAGGAAATCGGTTCGGCGCTGACTCTTGCCACCTTTCCTTCTTGCAAGAAAATTTTCAGCGCCTGAGCAAGAGAAGTCAGGTCCGACTCCACCATGGGGTGTCCGTTGGCGGAGCGCAGCATGCCGGAATTGGGTGCCAGGTCTATGACAAAAAAGCCCAGCCCGCCTCCTGCTTTCGCCTTAACTTTGCCGTCCCGGCCAAGCACCGCCACCGAGCCACGGCGGAAACTGCCGGTCTCCTCCAGGCGAATCAGTTTGGGTTTCTTGAAGTAGAAACGGCCGGCCTCCACCACTTTGCCGTGTTTGAAGGCGGTCATTTCAAATTCGAACACGTAGTCATCATAGGCGTCGGCGCTGGCATACATCTTGTCGATGAATACCTGACCGTCCGTGGCGTTTTGCTGTTTCAAGGGGCTGACCATGGCTAGAGTCATGCCGGCGCTGCTCCTGCTTTGACTTTCCTTACCGGCCGCTCTTGTTGGCGGTGCCGAAAGAAGAGAGAGGGAGAGGGTGAGGATGAGGCTAAGGTAGGGGAAGGTTTTTTTCACTTGTCTTACTCAGTTTTGTCTTTCTTGACGAAAGCGGGGGGTTCTCCAGACAGCAATCAAGCATTCAAGTATTTCCGTTACGGCCAGGTCTGTATTTTTAGTGGTTTCATTAAAAGTATCTTCACTACCTTCTGCTTCAGTATCTGTGAATAGAAGCAGGCGCTTCATCCATATGGCATGTCTGGTGTTTGGTTTGGCGTGCAGGCGCAGCCACCTTAAGCCGGCCTCGATAGACTCCCGTCCGTACTGCTCTTCTCTTTCCATGAAGTAGCTTTCGAAGGCACTGAGGGCGGCTCTGGCGAACTGGGTGGCGGCTAACTCCGCCGTTATGACGGCCAGAACAGCCTGGGCGGGACTGCCCTGGCGGCAGTAATACCGCATGCGCCTGGTCAGTTGCACAAAACTGGTTTCTGCCGTGGGCGCAAAGGCTGGCTCCTGCTTTCTCTTTAAATTAGATTCAGCCGCTTCCACAACCTGTTTCAGATCTTCCTCGCTCAAGCCGGCCAGTCGGCATTGATTCAAATAAAGGTTTTGATAGTGGCGCTCATCATCGGCGAGCTGGCTGAGTAACTTCAAACCGGCCTCGAGATTTTTGCGGCAGCCGTGGTGCGGTAACTGCTCCAGTTGGGAGCGCACGGCGGATATATTGTCGGGCAGTTCTTTCACGAAAGGCCAGAGCAAAAGACAAATTTCTTTACCAGCTTTCAGGTCGCCCTGGCGAACACAGTCCACAAAGGAGCTGTCACTGAGGGCATCAGCCAGTTCTCTGGACACATAGGAGAGCTTCTCGCCGGTGGAAAGAGAGGCGATGCTTTCCACTTTCAGGGGTCTACTGATGGTGCCGGCATTGTTTTGCCTGGTTTGCAAAAAATTGTCGTGCAAAAGTTCTTCCTCGCGGGTTCGCCCGATAACCGGCGGCGAATTTTATACTTTACTACGTAGCACCCTTGCTTTTCCGAGACCTGCCAGGATGTTAAACTTTTCACCAGTCCTGCCTATACCCCTTGAGACACCCCTTGAAAGATCTCGTATCCACGCCCCTGCCGCCCATAGCTGGAGTGACTCAGATTCAGCCGGAGCTGACCAAGCTCCGCATGTCCGATGGGGTTGACCTTTTTGCCCGAATTTGGAAAGGCAAGAGCGGTGCTCCGGTTGTGCTTTATTTACATGGCATTGAGGGGCACAGTCAGTGGTTTGAGAACACTGCCAGCTATCTGAATAGCCGTGGGATTTCCATTATTGCCCCCGACAGGCGGGGCTCCGGTTTGAATCCCCGGGACCGCGGCAACATGACAAGCTACAAGGGCTACCTGGCCGATCTGGAAGTCATCTTGCGGAAAGCCGCTTTCGACTTTGTCGGGCATCCCATAATCGTTCTGGGCAATTGCTGGGGGGCGAAAGCAGCCAGCGTTATTGCTCAAAAAGATTACAAACCTGTAAGCGGCGAGCTGATTTTGCCGATTGCCGGGCTGGTACTTACCAGTCCGGGGATATATACAAAAGTTGATTACGGCGCCGGAACAAAGTTTCAGATTGCTTACAATTCCCTGCTTGGCGGTGAAACCTCTCACCGTAAGTGGCCGATTCCCATTGAAATATCCATGTTCACAGACAATCCGACCTTTCAGGGCTTTCTCAGTCGGGACACGCTGCGCCTGACCGAGGCCACCTCGTCCTTCTTTGTGGAGTCCTTCAAGCTTTCCCGCCTGGCTGAAAAAGCCACCGGCATTGAGATGCCGCTTCTCATTTTGCAGGCCGGTTCCGACGTAATCGTTGATGTGGAAAAGGTCCAGGGTTGGTTCAGCAAGATTAAGTCCGGCACCAAAGATATGAGAATTTTCCCGGACGCGCATCATACCCTGGATTTTGACGTCAACTGGTTCAAGGAATACACCCATGTGCTGGCTGAATGGATACTGGCTCGGACTCCCGTGGTCACCTGATGCAAATTAAGAGCATTGTCTCCCGCTCGGTGAGATTGCCCTTTCGCTTCTCTTTCGGTCACAGTTTGGCCAGCCGCAATTTTTCACGAAATATTGTCGTGGAAGTAGCGATTGCCGTGGGGGAGGGCACGGTCACCGGACTGGGCGAGTCTGTGCCCAGAGAGTATGTAACCGGTGAAACTTCTGAGTCGGCCCTCGCCTTTATCAATGAAGTTTTGGCACCGGCCCTTCTGGGGCGCTCCTTTGCGGGAGTCGATCAGCTCCTGGGAGCTCTGGAAGCCCTCTTCTACCAGGAGCGCCTGGATGAAAGACCTCTGGGGGCTGCGTTTTGCGCAGTGGAGCTGGCTCTTCTCGATGCCTGTGCCAGGATTATGGGTTTGCCTTTCTATTTGATGCCTGCCTACCTGGCTCGTCTCAGCCGGCTTCCCGCCGCCGCCTCCACTCTGGACCGGACGCTCTGGAACCTGGAGCTACCCTGGAGTGAACGCGTTTTTCGCTACGGCGGGGTGGTGCCTTTCGGTAAGCGAAAGGTGCTCGAGGCCTTGTTGAGAGCCTATAAAGCCTATGGCTTCCAGACCGTGAAATTGAAGGTTGGTGATGATATCGATGAAGATCTGGTCAAGATCAAGCTGGCTCGCTCCATCCTCGGACCGGCGGTGAAACTGCGCATAGACGCCAATTGCGCCTGGAATTTCGACTTGGCGTGCCTGGCCATGGAGCGCTTTCGACCGCTGGGGGTGGTTTCGCTGGAGCAGCCATTGCCGCGCCTGGAGACGGAGGGATTGGCCCGGCTGCAGGCGCGCTTACCGGAAACAATAGTCGTTGACGAGTCCCTTACCACCCTCAATGAGGCGCAAAGGCTGATCGAGCTAAAGGCTTGCCGGGCTTTCAATATAAGAATTTCTAAGGTGGGTGGCATTGTGGCTGCAATGAAGCTGGTTGAGCTGGCCCGCCAGGCTTCTTTAGAATGTCATCTGGGCGCGCAGGTGGGTGAGTCTGGTATTCTCGCCAGTGCGCAGAAGCATCTGGCCCTTGCCGTGCCTGATCTGTTTGCAAATGTGGAAGGGGCGATGAATCTCTTTCTTCTCAAAAGAGACCTGACCAGAGAGTGTCTGACCGTACCTTTTGGTGCCGTAGTGAGCGCTCGCCCACCCGAGCGGGCAAACCTGGGTCTGGCAGTGAATTTGAAGCGAGAGTCCCTGTTGAAATTGATGGAAGCATGACCTTGAAAGTGTCGGATTGGAAGAACCTAGATGTTATAGCCGGGCAGTATTTGCGACGTGCTACTCATGTGCAGCGCTTTTACAACGGACTGAAAAGTTGTGCTAAGACTCAGGAAGAGAAGCTGCTTTCCATTGTGCGCCGCAATCGAAACTCGGCTTTCGGCAAGGCCCATAATTTTGACCGCATCAACAGCGTGGAAGATTACAGGCGGCTGGTGCCGCCTTCCAACTATGAGTATTTCGAGCCTTATATCGAGGAATTGAAGCGGGGCAAGGGTAACCAACTGACTTGCCAGGAACCTTTTATGTTTGCCACTACTAGTGGTACTACCGCCAGACCTAAGTTCGTACCGATCACTCCCTTACACGTGGAGGACTACACCCATGCCTTCCAGGTCCACAATTATCATCTGGTCAAAGATATGCCGGGGGGCGCTCTCGGTAAATTTCTGATTATTACCTCCAATGATGAGGAAGGTCGCACCGAGGGCGGTTTGCCCTATGGCGCTGTTTCGGGCATGCTCAATAAGCGTCAGTCGCCTGTGATTCGTCGGCATTTCGCCCTGCCTTTTGAACTGTGCAAGGTCAAGGATGTTGATGCGAAGTATTATTTGCTCTTACGTGCGGCCCTGGTTCAGAACGTCACGGCCATGTTGGCTTGCAACCCGTCGAGCTTGCTATTGCTTGCCGATCAGATGAAGGAGCGCGCCGAGTCATTGCTTGCCGATATACATGACGGCACCATCAACAAAGCTTTTGTGTCTCAGGTACCGTCTTATATTCTGGATGCCTTCGCACCATATTTGAAGCCTTCTCCGGAGCGCGCCGGGGCCTTGCTTAAATTAATTGAAGAACACGGTCGACTTAAGCCCTGCCATGTCTTCCCGGATCTGGCCGTCTTGTCTTGCTGGAAGGGCGGACCCATGGGTTTTTATCTGGAGCAGATGTCCGATTTTTATGGACACTTGAAGATACGTGACTTCGGCTATATGGCTTCGGAAGGACGGGGCACCGTGCCTATCTCCTCAGAAGGAGCGGGTGGACCGCTGGCTGTCACTTCCCACTTCTTCGAATTCGTGCACGAGGATGATATCGATAAAGACAATAAGCGCTTTTATATGGCTCATGAATTGAAGCCCGGACTGAGATATTTCATCTTCTTTACCACCAATGCCGGACTCTATCGCTATAACATCAACGACTTGATGCTGGTGGAGTCGATGCTCTTTCAGACGCCCGTGCTCAGTTTTGTACGAAAAGGCGGTGGGGTGAGCTCCGTCACCGGCGAGAAAATCACCGAGGAGCAGGTTCTATCGGCGCTGCGTACCACGGTGGCTGCATTGAGTCTGTCCGAAATCAAGCACTTCACAGCCGAGGCTGTTCTGGACAGACCGCCTCACTACCAGTGTTATGCCGAAGTGGAACAGGGCAGCGAGCGAATAGCCTTTGCCGAAGACTTTCAAGAGGACTTCCTCAACTGTTTCGATGCTCAGCTTAAAACCATGAATCCCGAGTACGCCGACAAACGCGACAGTAAGCGCCTTGGCCGTCCCCGCCTGAAGCTGCTTGCGCCTGGTACCTATGCCCGCTTGAGACAACAGAGGGTGATGGAAGGGGCGCCGGAAGCGCAGGTGAAGATACCCCTTCTCAGTCCCTCCGGCTTCAGCAGTCGGCTTAGTTCCATCGCCGCTGCCACTTCCCTCACCGGGGGAGGCCTGGCATGAACGGCGCTTTGAAAGTAGGCGTGAGCGGTGCCACTGGTATGGTCGGTCGAAGCGTGGTGTCGACCCTGGCTCAAGCCGGACATTCGGTTCTGGCCCTGGCTCGTTCTCCCCAGCCGGCTCTCTTTCAAGGGCTGCCTGCCGTTAGCTTTGCCGCGGCTGATCTCACCACCGTCGACCCTTTGGAATTGCAAAGCCTATGCAAGGGCCTCGATGTTCTGGTGCATGCCGCCGGTTTCGTAGATCCTCTGGCCGGAAGGGAAGAGGTCTTTGCCGTAAATCTGGGCGGTACTAGAAAGATCTTTGAGGCTGCCACCGCCGCCGGTGTGAGGCAGTTCATTCACATCAGTTCTCTTTCTGTAATCACCGGGCAGGAAGATCAGTTTGATCTGGATGAGAGTGCGCCGCTTAGACGTTGCGGCGAAGCCTATGCCGATTCGAAAGTGGAGAGCGAGGAATTTATCAGTAAGCAGAACGGACCTATGGTCTGGACGATTCTGCGCCCTGGTTTTATCTATGGTGAAGGTGAAAGAAGCTGGCTGCCCAGGGTAATTGCTTCCATCAGGGGTGGACAGGCCGTGCTTGTGGATGGCGGCAAGAGGCAAACCAATGTTGTCTATGCCGGTAATTTGAGCAGGGCTGTCCTGCTCTGCCTCTTGAATGAGAAAAGTTATGGTCAGGTCTTCAATATCACCGACGGAGAGCCGGTAACCAAGAAACAACTTTTCGATGCCGTTGCCGACGCTTGCGGCTGCCCTCGCATCAAAAAGGATCTGCCTCGCTGGTTCTTGCAGCCGGTTTGTACCCTTGTCACTGCCTTTGCCCGCGGTGCCTCCGCCCCGGTGCGTGCCGGTCTGGCTCGCTTCTCCCCGGCTGCTTTTCGCCTGGTGGCCGTCAATCAGGGGTTCAGCATCAAGAAAGCGCAAACCTTGCTTGGCTATCCGGATAAGCAATGTTTGCCCTTTGCCGAGGCCATGCAGCTAACTCTTAAGTCGTTCAAATAGACCTTGTGAAGGAGAGCCATGTACGGATTGAAGATCAAAGGCGAAGGTAAAGGGGAAGCGCTCTCTGGAGTCAAGCATTTTCTGGTGGATTATGCTCATCGTCACTCACATCCGCTAAATGCCCTCTTGCATATAATCGGCGTGCCGCTTGCCTTTTTCGGACTTTATAAACTGCTCTTTCAGCGCGGTCAAAACTGCGTCGGCACTGGGGCGGCCTGTTTGATTCTCGGATACTGGCTGCAGTATATGGGTCATAAGAAGCAAGGCAATGAAGTGGGAGAGGTGACTTTGATCCGACACCTGCTAAGGAAGATCAAGAGATGACTGCTTCCGTTTTGGTGGATGGTGCCAGTGGTTATCTGGGTTTGCATCTGGTACAGACTCTTCTGCAGGACGGATTTCAGGTAAGAGCCCTGGTGCGTCCCCAGTCCGGTCAAACCGATCGTGAACAATTAGAGATTCTGGGTGCCGAGGTTTTTGTCGCTCCGCTAGCGGAGGAAGTTTCCGCCGCCGAAGCCCTGATCTTGGATAGAGCCTTCGCCGGTGCGGACTTTGCCGTGCACTTGATTGGCTCTATTGCTCCCGGTCGGCAGGAGAGTTTCGGGAGCCTTCATCCGCAGGCTGCCGCGGTCTTTGCAGCCAGGGCTAAACAAGCTGCCGTCAAGAGAGCGGCCATTGTCACCGCTCTTGGTGCCAGCCAGACCTCCAGGAGTCTTTACCTGCATTCCAAGGCCGAAGCGGAGGAAGTAGTATGCAGTCTCCTGGGCCCTGAAATGGTTGCAATTTTCAGACCCTCTTTAATAATTGGCAGAAAAGTTGGTCGTCGAGACAGCAAACTCGTCAATCGCTACAGGCAATTGATCAGAACCAGACCCCTGGTGCCGCTCATCAATGGCGGCAAAAATCTTCTGGAGCCTGTCTTTGTCGGGGATCTGACCCAGTGCATCACGGCTGCCCTGAAACTGCCGCCGGCCCAGGGAACGGGCGTATTTGAGATTGGCGGCCCCAATCGTGTCACTATGCGAGAGTTCGTGGAGGCTCTGGCGGCCTCGTGCGCTGCTTCGGTGCGGTTTCTCAACTTGCCCTATGCAGTGGCGAGAAGCCTGGCTCATCTCTCGGAGAAAATCTCGGATGTGCCGGTATTGAGCGTCGACCAGGCCTATCTTGCCACCATGGATAATGTCACGAAAGAGAACCGCTTGCCCTCTCTCATGTCTGGATTGCCAACAGATTTGCAGGCGGCACTGGCTACTTACGGAAGCCTTTGAACGATGTTCGACGGAGATCAGAAACGGCTAGTGCTGGTAACCGGAGCCACTGGTTTTCTGGGGCGTCACCTGGTGCCGGCCTTGCTTCGGCAACCTGAGAATCATGTGGTTACTTTCGGGCGTTCCGAGCCGGATGGTCGGCAGCCGGGAGCCGGGCACGAGCACATTGTCGGTGCCGTAGAAAATCGCCATGATGTGGAGCGGGCTTTTGCTCTCAAGCCTCAGCTTGTCTTTCATATGGCCGGGCTTGTTTCTTATCGTCACTCTGATGCCCAGAGGCAAAGGCAGATCAATGTCGAAGGTACGCGCAATGTTATGGAACTGGCCCTTGCCGCCGGTAGTGAAAGGGTTGTGCATACAAGTTCCATAGCCGCTCTTGGAATTCCGGCCGTGCAAGGTGAAATTGCGGACGAAGGACTTGCCTACAATCTTGCCGGCCTCGGGCTCAGTTATTGTGATACGAAACATGAAGCGGAATTGGTGGTGCTGGAGAATTTCAGGCGCGGTTTGAATGTGGTCATGCTCAACCCCGGCATTATCTTCGGGGAGGGCGACAGTCACGGTCATCATCACGCCATCTTTCGAGCTATGAGTCGGGGTGGCCTCCTGGCTGTGCCTTCCGGGGGCATTCCTTTCTCAGATATCGTAGACGTGGTTGATGCCCACCTGGCAGCCATTGAAAAGGGGCGGGCGGGTGAGCGTTACAGTCTGGTCAGTGCCAATTTGAGCTTCATGGAAGCGGCCCGGATCTTCGCCGAGCTTTACCGCACCGAGTCCCCCCGCTTTGTTTATCCCGATTTACTGGTGCAAAGTCTGGGCACTCTGGCGGAAACTTTTTCCGAGGTTTCTAGGCAGCTTGGTCTGCCCCTTCGCTTCAGTCTGACCAGGCAGCAAGCCTGGCTCAGTTGCAAGAAGATTTTCTTCAGTAATGAGAAAGCTCGCCAGGAACTTGGTTTTCTTCCCACTCCTTTTGCCGAGACCATCAAACGCACGGCCCCTTACTATCTAGCCAGATAACCGGCACCGCCCTTCAGTGTGAAGTGAGCGTGAAGTATTTATGGGGTAGTATGCCCTTGATAAACTGGTGTTAGACTGGGGTTTGTAGGGGTAAAATAAGTAGTGGATTTGGTACGGCAAGCGAAGGGGGAGAAGACGTGGTAAGCAGCACTATGACCACCAGTATGGACTCGGATGCGCCCAAGAGTTCGGCATCTGATAAACCATATCCCTGGATTATTTCGCCTTTCATCGATTTCTTCTTCATAATCGGCGGCGGTGCTCTCATCTTCTTTGCCGTCAACTATCTCTACCTGGGTTGGACTATCCCCACCAATTTGACTGATCCGGCTTCCTTCTGGCTGATTACCATAGGCTTTCTCTCCCAGCATCTCTTTGCCGATTCTCACAACAGCGCCACCTACTTGCGCATCTGGGGCTCGGCGGAAGACCAGGCGCGCTTCAAGTTCCATCGTACCTGGCTGGCCTATTCCACCATTCCCATGTTTATTCTGGGTCTTTCGGTGCCGGGTCTGACGGGCACCTTCGTGTATATATACCTGATCACGGTCTACTGGCATTACGTTGCCCAGACCTTCGGCATCGCTCTCATTTATTGCTACAAGCGCGGCTATTTCATGACCAGTGTCGAGAAAGAAATTTTTCGCTGGTTCATGTTTTCCATGGTGGGCTGGACTACCATTCGCTTCCTCACCTTCCGCGATCTCAGCCCCCGCAACTGGTTCGGCGTGGATATACCGTTCTGGGGACCTCTGCCCATCGTCTTCCACAACACTTCTCGCTTCCTATTCTTCTTTATGACCGTGGCTTTCGTAGTGGTACTGGTGCGCAAGTACTTCAAGGAAGACAAAATCATGCCCTGGCAGGCCTTCCTCCTGATATTCACAGTGGCTTGTCTGGGGCTTTCCAAAGATGTTGCCAATACTATGTTCTGGCTCTATGTGCCGGGCTTCTTCCATGGCAGTCAGTATCTGGCTGTTTGCCTGGCCTATTACCTGAAGGAGCGGGGGATGCCTGAAGGCATGAACACCTGGGAGATTTCCAAGGCGGCCATGGGCGCTCCCGGCATGAAGTACATGGGGCTTGTGATCCTTTCAGGGGTTTTCTTCTATGTGGGAATTCCTCATTTCTTCATGCAGATTGGCTATAACTTCTCCATGATCGGCGGTCTGGTACTGGCATGCGTCAACTACCATCACTTCATTACCGATGCTGCCATCTGGCGTCTGCGCGACCCACGTTGTCGCAAAATTCTGCTTGCTTGAGCTGAGAGGTATTCTGCATGGTCAGCGCCACATTTGGTTCCGACAGTAGTCAGCCGCGGCCCCAGGTCATGGACCAGGCCGCCACTGCTCCTTATGCCTGGGTTGTCGGGCCGGTATTTGACTATCTCTTCGTGGTGGGCGGCTTCTTCTGGCTGATTTTTGCTTTGCAAGTGGGCTGGTTCCACTGGGACGCTCCGGATCCCAAGGCCAGCGGACTGGCCGGGGTAGCGGCCTATGGTCTTCTAATAACCAGCACCCTGGGTACTTACATCTTTGCCGATGCCCACACCATTGCCACTTATATGCGCATATATTCCACGGCGGAGAATCGTGAGCGCTTCAAGCTCTATGCTTATTACCTGCCCTGGATGAGCTTGTTGTTCTTTTCCCTCTGTTTGATGTATCCCCGGGCTGCCGGGTTTTGTGTTTATTTGCATTTGATGTGGGTTTTCCAGCACTATGTCGGACAGACCTTCGGTATTTCTCTTGTCTACTGCTATAAGCGCGGTTATTACTTCAAGAACTGGGAGAGGGAAACCTACCGCTGGTTCATGCACAGCTTTTCTGCTTTTGTAATCACCCGCATCCTCTGTTTCCGCACCCTTTCTCCGGAAGAACTCTGGGGTATCAAGCTTCCCTTTTACGGGTTGCCCACCTGGCTTTTCTACACGGCAGAGGTGATCTTCTTCACCATGATGGGTGCTTTCTTCGTCATGCTCCTGCGCAAGGCCATCCTGGAAAAACAGTTCCTTCCTCTGCCGGCCGTCTGTCTCATCTTGACTATCTTCGGCATCGGCTTGTCTACAGGTTTTGCCCATTCCGTACTGTGGCTCTACGGACCGCCCTTCTTCCACGGCAGTCAATACCTGGCGGTTTCCCTCAGTTTCTTCCTGAAAGAAAAGGGTCTTCAGGAGGGACGCATGGCTGAGGTCAGTCGTCATATCCTGGTGGAGAGTTTCAAGAAGAACGGTCTCTTTTACTGGGGCATGGTGGTGAGCGCCGGTATGGTCATTTACGTCTGTATTCCACAGGTACTTGTAAACTACGGTTTCGATTTCGTAGCCACTGCGACCATAATTCAGGCCTGTATCAACTTTCACCACTTTGTATCCGATGGTGCCATATGGCGCTTGCGGGACAAGACTTGCCGAGAAATCTTATTGGCCTGAGAATATTTGGGGCACTAAAGAGGTGGGCATTTGCAGGCAGCGGCGAGTATTTTCGTCGTATAATCTGCTTTATTGGTTTCAAGTTATCTCTAAAGTGAGTATCAAGGGTGTCTAAGCAAGTTCTCGGTATTGCCTGTCTGGTGATTGCAGCCTTAGTCGGCATGGCTTTTTATTCCACCAATGTCTTCACTGAACGTAACAGGTTTGTGCCGGCCAAAATATTCGAAGCGGCTTTCGACGAGTCGGTTGCTCGGGCTGAAGAACTTCAGGGCGTTAAGGACGACAGTACGCAGTACGATGTTAGGCTCAAGTTTAAGTATCCCCACGAGCCCAAGCCCTTTCATGAAGACGAGTATAAGACCGCTCTTTGCTATGAGGCGCGCAACTGGTTCAATGAAAAATATCCAGGTGAAAAGTCGCTGCAGGAAATGGATTTTCTCAAATTTAAGCAGCGGCGCAAGAATGAGACTACCATGGTTACCAATGAGTGGATTCTCTACAACCCGCACACTGACTATGTTTACTACCGCATTTTCGGTACGTCCAGGTAGTTGCTTACTTCGCACAATAATGGCTGATGGCTGCAGTTAAGGTTTTTAGTTCATGCACATGAAAAAAGGTCACCGTTTCTTTAGGCGTAGATTCACTCTCGCACTGGCTTTAATGCCGCTTTTGATGCTTGGATCCCCTGCCACTGCCCAGGATAATGATCTAACCTTTCAGAGCGGTCTGCGTTGTTTCAATGCCAAAGACTACAAGGGGGCCATCAACTATTTTCTGGCGGCGGAGAAAGAGTCTGCCTATGACTTCCGACCCGTCTATTACCAGGCCCTCTGCCACCATCGCATGGGACAGGTGGGAGCGGCCAGGCAACTTTACGGTACCTTGATCAATCGCTTTCCAGACTCGGAAGGGGCCGAACTGGCCCGCAAAGCTCTTTCCATAAATACAGGCTCGCCCAATACTACTTTTGCCAGAGGTTCCGGCTTGCAGAACATGCAGGTTTCTCAGGATGTTTTGCCCAAGAGCACCGTAGCCAAAGCAGAGGAAATTGACGGCAAGCCCACCGTTATTGTGAAGGTGGGCGGCAGTGATATTAAGATGATAGTGGACACTGAGCGGCAGGAATCGCTCCTGGGCTCCAATGTGGCCGTCAAGGCCAGACTCAATGTAATCGCCCTTGAAGGGCGCCCCGGTAAGAGCGCCGAGGACGGTGTTTACTCTTGCTTCGATGTCACTGTGGGCGGTATCAAGCGCCCGCAATTGCCTCTCTACTTTTCCAACAAAGATAAAGATGCTGCCGTTCTGGGGGCTGATTTTCTGAATGGTTACAAAGTGGCTTTCAACAAAGAAAAAGGGGAAGTCACTTTTGAGAGAATCGCCGGAGCAGGCGATCCTTTCGGCGCCGGCATGGCCTTATACAAGAAAAACAAGTTCCGGGAGGCCTTGCCTCTTTTGCGCTCGGCTGTGGCAAACAAACCCCAGGATCCAAGGGCTTTATATTGCCTGGCCAATTGTCTGCAGAAGGCCGGCTATATAGAAGAAGCAAAGAGCACTTATCGCAAAGTATTCAAGCGCTTTAGCAATAGCGAGGCCGGCTTCCTGTCGCGGGTAGCTCTCGAACAGATGGACCCATCATTCAGGCAGGAGATGCGAGCCCTCGAAACCGCCCAGAGAAGCAACTCGGGCCTCAATAAGATGAAGAAGGAAGAGTGGACGGAAGTTCCCTATGTTATTGAAAACAGCCGCTATCGGGTGAAAGTTTACTTCGATAACCAGCCTATGGAAGCATATTTTGAGTTTCAAGATTCTGCCTGCCGTTTCTCAGCCGATATGATCAGGCAAGTTGACTCGGCCTACTTGAACGACAACGGTAATGTCCGCACTGAGTCGAGCGAGGGACCGGAGTCAAACCAGGCTATTATCACCACTTCCTGGAATATCAAGTTGAAGTCGGTACGCATGGGTAAAATTGAAGCGCGGGATGTGCCCGGTCAGGTTATAGAGACTCGGGGCGTACGTGGATGGTCGCCTGACTATGGTCTTTTGCCCAGACCTACCGTTTGCGGCTATGTGCTCAAGGGCTATCGTTTCGATGTGGACACGACGCGCAAAGTCATCAAGATCTGGCGTCCGCAGTAGCAATAATGAAGGCGGCAGTTTCGCTCATCCTTGTTTTTGTGCTCTGCTTGCGCATGCTTGTTTCTATTCTTTCACATCCACTGCGAATTGGTTGGGATCCGGCTCTGCACCTGCAATGCGCTGAACTGATCACCAGGGGAAAAGTTCCCTACGTGGATATGTTCGATGTCAATCCGCCCCTGATCTGGTATCTGGATACAATACCGGCCTTGATTGCCGCTGCCTTGCACTGGCCTCAAACTCTTACTTTCAATCTCTGTCTCCTCGTTGTGATTGCCTATTGCGGACTGTCTCTTTCTTACATCATCAATAAGAAGCCGGCCTTCGAGGGGCAGGACATGGTTATGCTCGGCATTCTGGCCGGCGCCCTTTTCTTCAATTTTCAATTGCGTTATGACTTTGGGCAAAGAGAAGAAATTTTTGTACTGCTTTATTTGCCCTATCTCTTCTTGCGCTACAGCCGCTATCGCGGCGCGCCGATTGGTAGCAGGGAAGCTATTTTCTTCGGAGTAGCGGGCGCTCTGGGTATTTGCTTGAAGCACTATTTTCTTCTGGTGGCGGTACTGGTGGAACTGGCCATGTTGCTTGCCTGGGGAGGCTTGAAGAAGCTTTTGGCTCCGGAGAATTATGCCGCTCTTGCCTTTGCTCTTCTATATCTGGGGCACTTCCTGCTGGCGCCGGCGGCCATGAAAGATAACTACTTTAATTTTCTGGTGCCGGCTTTTGCCAAAGGTTACGGCTTTTGGGACACTTGTCTGGCCAACAGTCTTGCCGCGCCGGACAAACGAGGCGTATTCTATCTAACCGCTGCCTGCGCGGCTTTTGCCCTTATGCTTTGTCGAAGAGTGCCGATATTTCTGCCGCTTTCCGTCTTCACACTCTCCTCCATCATTCCCTATTTGATGCAGTTCAAGGGCTGGAACTATCACGATATTCCTGTCTTTGCCGGGGCCAGTCTGCTTGCCGGCGGTCTTCTCGGCTATCTTCTGGGGCAGACGGCTCGTCTTGTGAAGGTGCGCGGTATGACCGAGCACCTGCCCCTGATGGTGGTGGTGGCAACTTCCGGGTTCTGTTTCATGAACGGTATGGAAGAGGTGGCCTCCGTGAAGGGCGAGAGGCAGTTTGATTTGAGCCGGCTGGGCTATAAGGGCTCTTCTCCCTGGTCGGATATAGACTCTCCCTTTACCGACTACCTCCTGAAGTACACCAGACCGGGTGATGCGGTGATCTTCATTTCCAACGGAGTTTCTCCCGGCTATCCGCTCTTGACTCAATTTGCACTGGCTCCCGGTTCGCGGCATCTGCACTGTTGTATCCTTTCGGTCTTCCAGTTCATCAAAGAAGCGGAGCCTGACAATGCCGAGGCCCGTAAATTGCTCAGTCGCGAGCCGGAAGTGATAGAGCAATACGGAATCGATATCGCGGCCAAGAAACCGGTTCTGATCTTCATACAAGAAGCGCCGGTAATCTCTTATTTAAATCCCTATGATTTCTTCGGCAAGTATATGAAGTCATATGAGCGCTTAGGCTCGGCTGCTAATTTTAGTGTCTACAGGCGGGTCGATTGATCTATGAAGAGCAGCCTGTATCTATTTTGGCAAAGAGTTTGCCATTCTTCTCTCAGTCCCCTTGAGGTTCTCACCTGCCTGCTTCTTTCTTTTTTGCTTGGCCAGACGATTATTCATCAAGCCAGCATCGATACGGATATGGCTGTCAACCTCAGTACTGCCCTGGCTCTACTTGATGGCTCCAGGCTTTACCTGGACAATTTCAATCCGGCCTGGCCGCCGGCACTGTTTCTCATTTTGCCGGCCGCTGCCCTGGCCAGAGCGCTGCATATTTACCCGGTGCTTTTTTTGAAGCTCTTTTTCTACTTACTGGCCTGTCTTGCTATTCTTGCCATGATGTGGGGCGTCCGGTTGCGCCGCGCCACTGCCCTCGAGTCCTGCCTTCTGCCTTTAGCGGCTCCCTTTAGTGCGGCCTTTTTGCTGCTTACCTCGGCTCAGTTCATGGGACTGGAAAATTTCCCTAATGGCGGACAGTTCTTTCCCTTAATGGTTTTGCCGCTGTTGATTCTTCAGGCTAAGGACAATTCCGCACCGGAAACTCCGCCGGCTTTATCAGCGCTAACCTACTTCCTGGCCGCCGTCGCTATTTGTTTCGAACCAAGTTTTGTGCTGTACTACCTGCTCATTGTCTCTTTCGCCGACCTGAGAAACCTGAAGAGAAACTGCCTGCCTCTTCTCTTGCCGGCTCTTCTGCTTTTGATATTTGCCGTTTCTTACGAGGGAGCCTGGCAGAACTACCTGGACTGGTCGGTTCTGATAAATCAATTGAACTTCCTGGGCTTTAATGACTATCTTTACTGGATGGATAAGTCGCCGGATTTAAGGAAGCCGGTATACGGCTTTGTCATGCTGCTGGTGCTCTCCGCACCGCTTCTGGTGCGCTCGGCGCTCTCTCGCCAGTTGGCGGCACTGGCTTGTTTCGGTTTTGCCTATTTCATTAGTTCGCAGACTCTGCTCGGGCAATTCACTTTACCCATGCTTTTCTTTGCCGGTCTGAGCGGTCTTGGCGCTCTGGTCTTTCTCTGCCGGGTAGCACGCCTGCGTGGCCCTCTCAGGAAAATGAGGCCGCTTAGCCGGCGTCTGTCCGCCAGACCGGCCATCCTGGTCTGCCTCTTTCTTCTGGCTGGTTCCAGTCTCTTACAGAGCCTTTCCCGGGAAGAGACTGTCACCATAGATGATGGCGCCGGCACCAAGGCCGTGGTGCGTTGTTCTGACCTTTCCATCTTTGCCCGTACCGTCTTAAATGAATCACGTGCCGGGGAGCCAATCTACGTCTATTGCTGGCAGGCAAGACCGGGCTTTCCTTTGACCGCTCAATTGATGCGTAAGACATCGCGCTTTCCCTATTTGTATCCCTTTATGGCCTTTCATCATGGGGGCGCGGAGGCCAGTGCTTGTGGAGTTTTGAATGACCCCGAGCGGCTGCCGAAACTTGAGTCGAAATTCTACTCTCTCTTGCAGGCTGAACTATCCGCGGCCAATAGACCTGCCTTGATCTTCATAGAAGATGGCGATATCAGGCAGCAATTTGACGACCGGGGACTGGTCAAACTCCTCGATTCTGATTACAGTATGCTTGCTTCGTTTACATTTTCGCCGGATGAGCGCAAGGGGCATCCGTCCTTCGAGTATCCGGGCTATATGAATGCCTTTGCCGTATTCAAACATCGATGAAGGGAAATTACTTGGGTATAGTGTGCTTGTGTCTTTAATGAGGGAAGTTTGCCGGCAGTGGATTTATGAACTCGGAACCAATATCCATTCTAATTGTTGAAGACCAGGAGCTGATAAGGCTCGGGCTGCGCCTGAGCTTTCAGCGGCAAGAAGGCTTTGTGGTGGTAGGTGAAGCGGCTGATGGACTTTCCGCCATTAAAAAAGCCATTGAACTGCGACCGCAATTGGCTATTGTTGATATTGGTCTTCCTGGTTTGAACGGTATTGAAGCCGGTCGTCGCATCAAGGCTTCGCTTCCTGCAACCAAGGTCTTGATATTGACCTTGAAGGACGACGACGACTCTATTTTGGATGCGCTCCATGCCGGTGCAGACGGTTACTGTCTCAAGGATATTTCGCAGGAAGACTTGTCGGAGGCTATTTCACGCATTGTAAATGGGCATTTCTGGATCCAACCAAGGCTTGGACGGCGGCTCGGTGCGGCCTTTGTCAAACAAAGCGCCGGCGCGGTTCAGGGCGAGACTTTGACCAGTCGCAAGCGTGAGATTCTGGAAATTCTTACTCGAAAATTGAGCGTGGCTGAAATTGGACAGCTGCTCAGCTTTACTGAGAAGGAGATGGAGGAACAGTTCTCTCCCTCCCAGAGCCAGGCTGGAAGTGATGATGCTAAGCCGCCAGGCAAACAAAGCAGTGGACCGAGACTCTTTGTCGGTACTGTTTTTGCCGGACGCTATCGCATCGACAAGTTTATTGGACAGGGAGGCATGGGGCGAGTCTATCAGGCAACCCATTTGATGATGGATAGAAAGGTGGCGCTGAAGCTCTTGCACCCGCAATTCATCGATGATCGCAAACTAGTCAAGAAGTTCCATCAAGAGTCGAAGTCCGCTTCGCTTTTGAATCATCCCAATATCGTCACCATTTTTGATTTCGGTGTTTCCGACGATGACATACCTTATCTGGTCATGGACTTTATTGAAGGCTGTGGACTGGATGTGATATTACGAGAGTCGGGGCGGCTGTCGTTGACGGAGTTCTATGAGATTTTCAGCGCTGTACTGGCCGGACTGAATGAAGCCCATGAAAACGGCATTGTGCACTGCGATTTGAAGCCCAGCAATATTGTGGTGGAACGCACCGCCCGCGGCTCCCGGGTTAAAATTGTAGACTTCGGTCTGGCCCGCATCCAGCCTGTGGGAAAGGGCATTCAGTTTCGTTCCACCGATGCCTTTGAGATTGTGGGCAGTCCTCTTTATATGAGCCCCGAGCAGTGCAAGGGCGAAGCTCTCGACCAGCGTACCGATCTTTATTCGCTGGGATGCGTTATGTACGAAGCGTTATGTGGTCAACCGGCTTTCAACGGTTCGACACCCATGGTGGTGTTTATGAAGCAGGTAGAAGAGATGCCTCCGCCCATAACTAAAGAGATGCTTGGCTATGAACCGCCACAGGCGCTTGTGGACATGATTTTTACGGCTCTTCGTAAGGCGCCCTCGGAGCGTACCATGACTGCCCTGGAAATGAGGCAGGTGCTGGCTGCCCTCAGCGGAGAAAAGTTCGGCAAGACTACTTTGTAGTGTTTACTTTGTAATATTGCTGTTCTGATTGTTCTGTTTGAGGAGATGTTCCGTGATTTCCGAAAGCATTATTTGCAGTTGCTCATTGAGTTCGTTCAAGGTGCCTTTAGCGGCATCCAACTGATTGCTTTTGCATTCCAGTTCGAGGCGTTTGGAAAGAGATTCCAGCGGGGTAGAGCAAATAGTGCCGCAAACTCCTTTAAAGCCATGGGCCTGTTTGGCGGTTTCCTCCGGTTTTCCTTCCTTTAATGAGAGTGCCATGGCATCGGTATGCTCTCTGGCGCTTTCCTGGAACATTTTGAGAAGCTGGGTATATTCGGTACCGTAGCGGCTCAAGAGTAAATCGGGTCTCAGTTGCTTGTGATTATTGTTGCAGTCGGCTTCCGTGGTTTCCTGCTCAAAAGCTGTGATGGCCATAATTCTATTTCCTGAATTGCGTGTCTGGCTTTTATGAGGGTAATGAGGTTGGCGCAGTATGGAGCGGTTGTTATCTTCGGTGTCGAGCCACTTGGACAAAAGATTCAAAAGGTTTTCCGATAGTATTGGTTTGGGCAGGAAGTCATCCATGCCCGAGCGGCTGTAGCTTTCCTTCACCACTGAAAAGGAATTGGCGGTGACGGCAATTACCGGCGCCCATTTCCCCTGTTTGGCCTGGTTCAACTTGATGCGCTTGCAGGTCTCGAAGCCGTCCATCTGCGGCATCTGGCAGTCAAGGAAGATAATGTCATAGTCGTTGAGCTTGGCCTTTTCCAGGGCCTCGAAGCCGCTCACGGCCGCATCAGCTTCCAGACCGAACTGGGAGAGAAGTAGCCTTGATACCCTCAGGTTGATCGGGTTGTCGTCTGCTATTAGAGCCTTGAATGCTTTCTTCGGTCTCGCCAAGTTTTCATCACTATCGCTTCCGGCTTTGGAAAACTCGCGGCTGCGGGTGTAATTGCGTTGGGACTGATTGCTGGGCGGCGGCGGAACCACCTGCTGACCGCCGGAAATACTCTGGCTTTTGATTCCGTCTAAAGCTTGCAGCAGTTGCCAGACTTTCACCGGACAACCGAGTTTGATCAGGTTGGAACTGCTTGTTGCTTCCTCCTCTTCCTGTCTGCCGGTCAGTGGGTCGGCAATGATAACTTGCCTCCGTATGCGTTTCAATGCCGCCTCGCTGGTGTTCTTCATCCAGCGCTTGGGGGCTTTACCGAGGCTGATGTGATAGGTGTCGAAGCCGTCCTGTCCGGCTTCTATTTCCTTCATCAATTCGCACCAATCACTTAAGGCTGTTATGGCTTCTACTTTGTGTCCGGTCATAGAAAGACATTTAGCCAGGCGGTCGATCATATGTTTGGAGCGACCAGTGACAATGATGCGCCTGCGATTGAAGGGAATTTCAGCCGGGTCGGAGGGATCGATGGCTGTTTCTTTTTTGTGGTTCTTAAACTTAAGAGTAAAACTGAACTCCGAGCCGTTCCCCGACTCACTGAGAACAGTCAGCTTGCCGCCGAGGAGTTCCACCAGATTTTTGGAAATACTGAGACCTAATCCAGTGCCGCCGTATTTACGACCGATGGAAAGATCGGCTTGAATGAAGGGTTTAAAGAGTTCCTGCTGTAGTTCGGCCGGTACGCCAATTCCCGAGTCGAGAATGGAAAAACGCACCGTGCTCTCGTCCTGGCTTCTGCCCACGAGTGTGGCGGAGACAAAAACACCCCCTATCTCGGTAAATTTGATGGCGTTGCTGAGAAGATTGAGCAGCACTTGCTTGACCCTTTGTCCGTCGCCTCTGAGAATCTCCGGAATTCGCTTGTCTACATAGGAAAGGAAGAAGAGCTCTTTGAATTCGGCCTGGGTAGCCAGTATGTTTGTGGCACCATCTACTATGGTGGCCACACTGAGATCTTCTTCTACCAGCTCCATTTTTCCGGCTTCCATCTTGGAAAAATCAAGCACATCATTTATGACCGTAAGCAGGCTCTGCCCGGCTTCCTCGATCACGTTCAAGTAGTCGTCGGCCGGCTCGGGCAGGGTGAGAGTGCGCAGTAGCTGTGTCATGCCGAGCACGCCGTTTAAGGGGGTGCGAAGTTCATGAGAGATATTGGCCACGAAGGATGACTTGAGTTTAGAAGCCTCTTCCGCTGCCTCTTTGGCTTTGGATAAGGATTCAAGTAAACTGTAATAAGCTTCAACCTCGGTGCAAGTAATGCACCAGCGCTTGCCGTTATGACACTTGATGGGCATGCCGCACAGTCGGTGCCAGAGGTACTTGCCGTCTTTCTCCTTGAGGCGAACCTCCACCTCCAGTGGTGTGTCCTGTTCTCTGGCTTTCTGCCAGTGCTGATCGAATTTGAGACGATCGTCGCTGTGAATTATCTTGAACCAACAGATAGCCTTGCCCGCATTCTCGCGCAGGCTCAAACCAACATAGTCTTTCCAGCGCTGGTTGCAGTATTCGACGGCGCCGTTTTCATCGGTGGTTATAATCAGGTGATTGGAAGTCTCGCACACCACCTGAAAGAGATTCTCACTTTCCACCAACTTTTCCTGCGACTGATTGTATTCTTCAATCAGCCTGGAAAGGTCCTCCACCTTGGTGGACAATTCTTCTTTCAGGGTTTTCTGGGTATGTATGTCGGTGGTGCTGCCGAACCATTTTATGGTGTCGCCGTTCTCGTCGGCCAGGGGAACGCCCCGGGCCAGAAACCACCTGCTGCTGCCGTCAAAACCGGATTTGAAGCGTAGCGTCAGTTCGAAGGTACTGGTATTCTGGAGGGCATTTTTCCATTCAGCCAGGGCGTTTTCACGATCTCTTTCATCTACGAAATCCATCCAGCCCGTGCCCAGGGTTTGCTCCTCGGTGGCTCCCGAGAACTCCATCCAGCGTTCGCTGGCATATTCGAGCATGCCGTCGCTGTCGGCTATCCAGAGGAAGGACGGACACATTTCCACCAGTTTGATGAAGAGGGCAAACTGCTGCTCGAGCTTAAGGAGTGCCTCATGTTCGCTTTCCGCCAGAATAATCAGTTCATCAAGGGCTGTACCCAGCTCTTGATTGAGCTCGGGTTGGCAACTCTCCAGAGTATTCCAGATGGCGCCGTTTAACAATTTTTTCAATCTGGCATTGAAATCAAGCATTGCCTTAGATTCCCGGTGACGACCTGCCCGTTCTTTTGGTTTCTTTGTTAGCTATATTGGTTTTGTACCAGCTAATTTAGCTGCCTTCTGCAAGGCTTTAAGGAGCTCCTCCGCGCTCTGAAATCTAGCATCTGGGTCTCTATCTATGCAGCGAAAGACTATTTCTTCCAGTTCAATCGGTATGTTTTTTCTGAGGAACGGCTCCCGTGACGGCGTGCCTCGAATGTGTTGGTTGAGAATTTCATAGAATGAATCTCCATCAAAGGGAATCTCGCCGGTGAGGGCTTCATACATCGATACGCCCAGGGAGTAGATATCGCTTCGCTGGTCTAATTCTTTGCCGATGCACTGCTCCGGGCTCATGTAAGACGGCGAGCCTACGACTTCGCCGGTACAGGTAAGGCGGATAAGATTCTCCAGACCGCCGACGTTTTTGCAGAGTCCGAAGTCTACCAGCTTGATCATGCCGTCTTTGCCAAGCAATAAATTGCCTGGTTTAACATCTCGGTGGATCATTCCCTGGCTGTGCACGGCTATTAGTGCTTCACAGGCCTGGCTGAAGATGTCCAGGCACTGTTCTATTTTGAGGTTGCCTTCGCGTCTGATTATCTTGTCGAGGCTTTCGCCGTCGCAGAAATCCATGACCATGAAGGGTTCGCCGCTTTTCATCACCCCAAAGTCGAAGACTGCTACCAGGTTCGGATGACTGAAGCGACAGAGGGCGCTGGCTTCCTTGCGAAAGCGGGCCACTATTGATTGATCTTTGGCTTGCTCCGGATGTAGGACTTTTATGGCCACCAAACGGTTCATATAGATGTGCCGGCCTTTGTAGACCATGCCCATGCCGCCTCTTCCCAGCACTTTTTCTATCTGGTAGCGGTCACCTATGATAGTGGCGATGGTGCCGCTGGCTCTTTTTTCCACCAACTGTTCCGGGGTCAAATCCGGTTCGCCTCCAGGCTTCTTACCGTTTACATCTGTGGTAGAGAGATTTAGCTCCGGGGTCTGGGAGGGTGCGGTGACGGCGTCTCCGCCCCGGCGCATGTGCACATTCTGATGCTGGGGCATGGGGGGTAAGTTGGGTTCTGTTATGGGAGAAGTGTCTCTGGGGTCTTTTCTCTGGCATAACGGGGCAGCATCCTCAGGCAACTTCAGCTTCAAGTCCGGATCGATCCAGAAGGCGCCGCCTAAAACCGCCGTAATCACTTCGTGCAGCCGCTCTCCTGAGATTTTCTTGAGGCAATAGCCATCTACTCCGGCATCGATGGCCTTGAGAATAATGTTTTCGTCTTCGGCACAGGTGAGAGCAATGATTTTTGTCTGGGGCAGCGCCTCTTTGATTTTGCGTGAAGCGGTTATACCGTCCACCTTGGGCAGTCCCAGGTCCATAAGAATGACCCGGGGATGCTTGGCCAGAGTTTGCAAAATGGCGGCAATGCCGTCGGCGCATTCGGATACCAGGCGCAGATCGGGGAAGGTGTTGAGGGCGAACTTCAGCCCAAGTCGGGTTACCGCCTCATCTTCGGCAATGAGCACGGATATAGTGTCTGTCAAAGACATGTTACCTTCCCCGGTCGGCCTGAATATTCAGGCTGTCGACCTGCTTTTGCTCTACGCCTGTTCCGTGCCGTCCCATTTTCCAGAAGGAGGGACTAAATCGATCCGACTATTTCATTCTGACTATTTCATTCTGACAGCTACACTGCTTGTGGAACAGGTGTTTTAGGGCTTACACACTCTTTTAATCTTAGGTTTCATAGCCGTGACGGTCTGCGAGGCTGTTTCAGACCAAAAGTTGCCTGACTTTTTCGTCACGTATACGCCAGATGAAGGAGTCAGCCAGGTAATGATGGCAGTTGAAGACCGAATAAACCACGCAAAGGGCCAGGGTGAAGGAGATGCCAAAGAAGGCTATGCCCTTGGGCAGAAGGAAGGTGATGAAAAGCCCCACCAGGAGGATGGAGGCATAGTAAAGGAGGGAAGGGCGCGAGAAGAATACTTCCTTGAGAGCGGGTGGTGCAGTTGTGGGATTGGCCTGGGCCCGCTTGAGGGCCAGTTCGCGCAAATAGTAAGAATAGGTGATTGCCAGATATTGGCTGGCATGATAGAAAATGACGCCGATCAGGTAATTGAAATTATCTCTGGCTAAGAAGGTGAGGGTAATGACACTGACAATGCTTAGTATCGCCGGTAGTGGCAAAAGCCGGCGCTCGCTGTAAAATCGATAAGCAAAGGTAAGCACAAAAGCTATCATCATCAAGACCAGAGCAAACTGGCTGAAAATCAGGAAACCTATGGGCAAGGGTCCCCAGAATGGTATATCGAGCCCCATGAAGTTGAGAGAGCCGTATTCTTTGTAGGTGCAGGCCCTGGTCCAGACAAAGAGAATCTGAGCCCGCAGAAGATTTTGCACCACCAGCCTTTCAAAAGGGGCAAGATTGAACTTCCGCTTCATGGAGTAGATCATCACCACTCCGTAAGTCTGTGCCGTGTAGTGCTGTACGCCCCAGAGCAGGGTTATTTTGGTGAATATGGCCGCTAAGCCCGGATTGAACAGGCAGGGCAGACCCAGGGCAATAAAGATAACCGCAGCCAGGGTTACCAGCCGGCGCGTCTTGTTGGGGGTGGTGGCGGATGTATAAACCCTGGCCAGGGTAGCCGGTCCGTGCACATCGGAGATGAGCAGGCTGCCGCAGAAGAGAATGGCGCCGTAGACCATTGAGGTAGGATCGTTCTTGGTTGCTGTACCAAGGGCCGATAAGCCCCAGAGAATCCAGAGCATGCCTCCGGCCACAAAGAGATAATCCAGAAGCGGATTCAAGATCCATGGGGAAGAGCCTGGAAGGCAGGCCTCGGTCACTTCCCCTTCTATGATCTGGGAAGTGTCGTTTCCGGAAGAAGAGGCGATGTCCTGCAAGGAATGAACTCTCCCAATCTCTCAGCCTGAGCCTCTTGCATTATAGCATCAGGGTTCGCGGCAGAGCCGGTTCATGGATTTGTCGAGACCCTCAGCCAGTTTTCGATAGGATTCCGCATCCAGAGCTCGATCCTGGTCTCTTACCACCAGATAAAGGTTCCAGTAAGCTGTGGCGGCGCGGCTGCTCTTTCCGAGACCGGCCTTTTCCAAAAGGGTTAGCACTTGCTTCAAATAGGTTTCGGCCTGGGCAAAGTCCTTATGGCGCTTGTCCTTTTCCTCAAAGCCCGTGCCCCTCATGTAGTAAGCCATGGCCAGGTTGTTCAGGTCTCGCACCACCCGCAAATCATCGGCCGGCAGATATTTCGAGTCATGGTCGTATACGCTTTTGTAACAGATGAGAGCTGCTTCCATCTGGTTGGCATCGCGGTGTATGTCGGCAAGTTGGCGGCAGGCATTGACCCATTTTTCATTGTAGGCATTGGGCTTGAGACCCCAGGTGGCGGCCATTTGCATGGTATAAAGTTGCACTGCTTCCTGAAACTCCTGCTTGGCCCAGAGGGCCGTGGCCAGCTCGCTTCTGGCGTTCAAGAGATCATCTGGGTTGGCACCGGGATTGGCAAGCAGTCTGTTATAACGCACCCGCGCCAGTTCGAGATTTTGCTCAATCTGGGTGTCGTAGTGATTGAGCTTTTCGTTTTCCACGGCGGCCTGACGGACCGGGAATGTGCCACCAATGACAATGGCAAAGACAAAGACAATCAGCAAAGCTTTGACAATAAAGATCTTTCTCAAGAGGCTGCTCCTTCACTGACCATAGGCTTGGCCGGTTTAATGCTCGGACCCAGCCAGAAGCTCGCATTTTTCTCGAAGAGCATGTAGATGCCCTGAATGAGAAATTCCAATATCGGAATGTAGGCAAGCACACCGACGATAAATAACAGCGGGGTGCAGATTGCTGCTCTGCGGAAAGCCTTGAAATTGGAGAGCCAGGTGGGAGCCTCGCCGACTTTCTGACCTTGCACGTAAACCTGGTCTTGCAGCTTCAGTTTTGCCATATTTTCTTCCACGTAGGCTTTGTTTTCTTCACTGGTGCTATCCAGCAAGAGCAGGCGCCCGAAAATGTCCAGGCGGTGCAGGAAACCGGCGTATTTGACGCAGGTTAAATTGGCGCCGTCGAAAGCCAAAACTAGAGGTTCACCAAAGTTGCTGCGTACCATGGCTTTTATTTTATCCGCCAGGCGGGTGAAGTCTTCTGGGTAGACAAAGAGCAGATAAGTGAACATGAAGTTCCACTCGAACATAGGCAAGTTCATGAAATATTCGATGCCCAGGTGCAAAAGTACGCCGGTGAGAATCACCCAGTAGCGAGCAGGACGCCACCATATAAGGTTCCAGATGATAAATTCGATGACCAGGGTGCCCCAGGTGGAAAGCTGATAAAACCAGAGCTGGTCAAGAAAATGAGGCATGGGAAAACGAATGACGTCGTCATAGCGCACAGCGTAGTAAACTGCCGTACCGTCGTTCCAGTGGGCCCCTTCTATTTTGCAGAGCCAGGTGTGAAAGTAGGCGATCATCAACTGCAATTGCAAAAGCCGCTGAGCCCAGGGGGCTGTATAAATCGGGTGGAAGCCCGTCACCCGCCAGTCTTGTTTAAGAGTCTTGAAAAGTCGATCGAGGGAGAGGGCATCACCGGCGCTGCTGAAGGCGATACACATGGCCGCAATACGCATGTAATTGTCGCCGGCGTTCTGGTTCAGCTCGAAGTGATGGCCGAAGGACATGAGCAGCAAAAAGACAAGCCAACTACTGAGCCTGGTGAATAGACCAAGGGTCATAAAGACCGTGGCTGCCGTCAGCACATAGAAGGTACCGTATATGTAGGGATTTTCATTGGGCATCATCAAGAGCACATCGAACATATGGTCTGAGTGCCAGTAGCCCGCAATCATGTCTTGAATGGGGATGAGATTATGTTTGGAATAGTAAATGTCAAAGTCCGGCCAGAGGTGCACCAGCAAATTCTCTAAAAGCACAAGACCAAATAGAATGCGAAAAATGGCCATGGGCAGAGGAGTTTGCGGCTTAAACCAGAACTGGTCCCACTTGTCGATCCAGCGTGGTCTCCTTTGAGATTTTGTTTCACTTGCGCTTGCGGCTGCTTGCATTAGCTATGATTTCCTGGTTCTTTACTGACCTAGTTTGGGGATATCCAAGAGAAAATCTTGCGGCTTCACCTTGTAGGTGATGAGGATGTTCTTTTCCGTGTGCTCCGGCAACTGATCTCTGTAGGACCAATGTTTGGGATCCGGAGGCGGCATAGCATGGGAATTGACTATCAGTGTCACCGTATCTGGTGGATTGCTCGGGTCATAGTTGGCTCTGGCCAGATAGCGGGCGATGCTTGGCCAGAAGGCTTCACCCTGGGGCCAGGCCATGTTGTCTATGAAGAGTTTGCGTAGTTTCTCCCGCTTGAACTTGGTTAAGAGGTCCATCTTCTGAGCCCGGGGAAACTCGTAAATTTTGACAGTGCCGTCCTGGAAGCGAATCAAGGCGTTGCAGTGCACATTCACTTCCCGCACATCGGGTGAAAACAAGCTCCAGCACTGCACCCAGCCGGTGGAGCACATGACGGGCCAGGTATATTGGGTTACCCACCACTTATCAGGCGCTGCTTTGTCGGGTATCAACCAGGCCCCCACCACCACAAAAAAGGTAGCCAGAAAGAGGCTGATAACAGTGCGCTCTCCTTCGGAAGTTGAGCGTACCTTTGGCCCCGGGGCTGATCTAGTGCTATCGAGGGGCATTACCTTGGACATCTCTTTGGCTCTCTCTTCCATCTTCTTGAGAAACGCTATGCCCCGGTTGTATGATGGGGGCGTCAAATGCCTTGATCTTACCTCAATTTCCTACCCAGATTCAGCAAGAATATATTGCTTCGAAACCTTGGTTTGCCTTTAGTAATCAAGTTTAGAATAGGCTTTGAAACTGGTATATTCTGCGAAACCGGTTGCCGTCATCAAGCTGTGAGCCAACTATGTCTTTAGAGCCAGATAAAAGCAGCACTGCGGAAGAGTCACTGGCCATGCTGCCTCTTTCCTGTGAGACGAAACCGGCCGAACGTCGTTTCCTGAGCCTGTTTATCCTGTGCTTCCTTGGAGCGGCGCTCATCTTGAGCTTTTCAGAAACACCCCTGTTCAGTTATGAAACGGGAAGAAAGATACGCGGCTATTTTGCTCCTTTCGGCATGCGGCAGTTCTGGCGCCTGTTTGGCCCGGATGTGCGCACCTATAATTTCTACACCCTTGTAATAATAGAGTTCGCCGACGGTACCATAAAGTTGCGCGAGTTACCGCGCATGGAGAAGCTTTCCGTCTGGCAGAGATTTGTGCTCGAGAAGGAACGAAATGTTTTTGTGCAAACTTTACCGGGGCCGCCCAACAAAATTTTCTATCCTTCAGTGGCTCGTTATCTGGCTCGCGCCAACTTTGACCGCAATAAACCGGAGAATCCACCCCGCAGCATAAGCTTTTATTTTCTCTATCAGGATATGCCCCTGCCTCTCCCTGATAAGTGGGTCTACCGCGACCAGCTGCCGCTTTTGACCCGCAAGACCCTACATTTTGTTTATCGGGTAATGCCATCAGATCTGGTGTACTGACTTTCTCCGTCCCCGCTTCCTAATAACTCAAAAATGAGAAAGCCCCGGATTTCCGGGGCTTTCCATTTGCTCAAGGAGGGCTTGTCTTCTAGCCTCCGACCGTTCCCGATCCTGCGACGCCGCCCGGACCTCCGGGACCTCCGACGCCACCTGGACCACCAGGACCACCGGGACCGCCGGGACCGAAGGGACCACCGGGACCACCGGGACCAGCTGGACCGAAGGGACCGCCGGGACCGCTGGGACCACCTGGACCACCTGGTCCGGTAGGACCACCGGGACCACCGGGACCGCCGGGACCGCTAGGACCACCGGGACCGCCGGGACCGCTAGGACCGCCGGGACCGCTGGGACCACCGGGACCACCAGGACCGCCGGGACCACTGGGACCGCCGGGACCGCCGGGACCACTGGGACCGCCGGGACCACTGGGACCACCGGGACCGCTAGGACCGCCGGGACCAGCAGGACCGCCGGGACCACCAGGACCTTTAGGACCGCTGGGAC
>Ga0268298_10001205_pt1 | contig 31001 bp, 33 predicted proteins | sample WWTPWeurt_MetaG_FD_194462 | JGI IMG/M metagenome (GOLD analysis project Ga0268298, IMG submission 194462) | Activated sludge microbial communities from WWTP in Nijmegen, Gelderland, Netherland - WWTP Weurt | ecosystem: Engineered > WWTP > Aerobic digester > Activated sludge | place... | reverse complement strand
GGTGGAAATAATTTTTCATTTCAATCTATCCCATGCTATAATGCGGTTCTCCGGGCGCTTAGCTCAGTTGGTTAGAGCACCTCGTTTACACCGAGGGGGTCGGGGGTTCGAGTCCCTCAGCGCCCACTACCTTCTTCGGCGGGTTACTCACTCAATGTCTGTGGTTTTGGAGTAGCCCGAAATGACAATATTTTCAAGAACCGATACAAGAAATATCATGCCCGATCTAAACGAGTTCATGACCACGCAGGAGGCTGCTGAAAAGCTTGGTTTTCATGTGAAGACAATTCCCATGATGGTCAGGAATAAAACCTTGGAGGGTATTCGGTTTGGGCGCGCCTGGCTGGTCTCTCGAAAGTCGGTCCAAGAGTATCTCCAGAAGACGAAGGGCATGAGTAAGAATGACCCCCGCCGCAAAAAAGCAGAAAGATCAACGCCTGTCCATTGACGGGCGTTTTTTCTTTTGGTAAACTCCCTACCAAAGAAAAGACTAATGAGCGTCGCAAGGCGCTTTATTTTTAGATCTTAGTCTTTACTTTGGGAAAGACTAGTACTTTAACAACAGAATAACCGCCCAACGTGTACTGCGCGACTTAAAGCGCGGGAGTGATGAGGCGGGGAATCAAAAAGCCGGCACAAGCTCGCTTGTGCCGGCTTACCGTGAAAATAGGCACACTAGAAACACGTTTCAAATATTTTATCGCTTGTCTCAAAATTAAGTAATCTTTCAAAAGGAAAAATAAACCATGAAAAAGATCATGCCTTATGTAGCAGCTGTGTTCTTTACGATCTTCGGCGCGGCTGTGATCGCGCTGCTGATGTCTTACACGTTCGAGGCGCTGGCTTATATCTTCCCTGGCAATTTCACAGCACAGGTGATGGGAATGACTCTCTTTGACATTGCAGCGATTGCCTGGCTTTTGGCATTCATCTATCTGTGCAAGTCTGTGATGCAATATGCCTTTGCGTTCATCGGCTTTATGTTCGGGCTGGCCGGCTCGCTGGCGATGGTTGCGATCGATGTGATGCTTGGAGGCCAACAGATGATCGAGCCGCCGGCATGGATCAACAACGCGCTGGTGTACGGATTTATTGGCGCGGCTGTCATCCATGTGATTTTGATCTATGCTTATAAGCTGGCTGGACCCGAAATCAGCGCGGATATCTCGCTTGGGATCGAGACCGCCCAAATTACGGAGGAGGCGATGAAGCAGGCAGAGTCTGAACTGCTGCGGGAACGCGGTGCGCTTGGCAAGGTCATTGCTCCGCGGCTGATGAATAACGTCAAGCGCAATCTAGGTTTGCCGGTCAATGGGGATGTGATCGATCTTCCCGCTTTGGATGTGAATGATCTGACGCAGTCCACACCCCTGCAGATGCCGGCGGTACGCCCGATGTCTTTTGTCGAGAGGGTGAGGGCGGCAGGCAGGGTATTGATCCATCCTGAGTCTGCTGTGGTAATGAGGCAGTATGAATCAAGCGCGCCAACCCCACCAATCGCGACCGACCCGAAGCCCAAGGATGAAGAGGGGGCAAAGCCTGAAGATGCCACATTTCAGTCAGAAGGCGAGGGAAGCCATAACGACCTGCGCACAACCCGCGAGGCGTAAGCGGACTTATGTTTGGGTATGCCAGTATTGCAACATGGAATTTCGGACTGAGAATTACAGCCAACGATACTGCAAGCCATCGCATAAAACTCGGGCATACGAATTGCGGCGCGAACAGCGGGAGAGAATCCCCGTAGATGCGGAAATCCCGTGACGGTTTGACCGTGACGCCTACAGGCACACGCCGAAGCGCGGACCACCCACCAGCATGAAGAGGCTGTGGAAGCCTGTTTTTGATGACATTCATCAATCGACAGAATCCCACAGCCCGTCTATACTTAAGCAATCAGCCCCGTGTTATCGGCCTTCGACGAGGCATCTAATATAAAATATGCGATAGGGCGTGCAGTCGATAGGGAGATAATAGCTTAATCCTGCCGCCAGCCCAAAGCAATTGCATTGGTGGCGTTTTTTTTATATTTTTCAAAAATTTGAGGAGGTTGTATGGATAAGACGATCCAACGAATTATTGAAGAAGTGGCACGTGAGAAAGGAATAGATGTAGGTTTCCTGCTAAGAGTTGTGCAATTAGAAGAAACAAAAGCCCATCTTACTAGGAGGCATGGGCTTTTCGATGAAATTAGGGAGATATCTAGAAAATATGCCCAAAGAGAAATTGATAGTAAAAAGGGGTTAGAAAAAAATGAAGATTAAAACCCTTGAATTAAAAAATTTCCGTCCATATTATGGTGATATCAAACTTAACTTTCCTGTTGAAGGTGATACTCCAATTTGCTTAATTCATGGACACAATGGATACGGAAAAACCTCATTGTTTTATGCTTTGAACTGGTGTCTGTATGGTCACGAAAAGTTAAAAGACGCTTTCGAATATTTTAATATTTCAGCTCGTGAAGAAGAACGTCCTTCGATGTCAGTTAAGATTGTGTTTGACGACAATGGACGAGAAATAACTGTTCTAAGGCGTATTATTTCTAATAAACCCATAAACAGTATAAGGGATCTCGCAAATGCTGAGTTGGTTGTATTTGACAAAGGAAGAAAAATTCAAACTCAAGACGATCAAGTTTTACAAGAATTTGTAAATGATATTCTTCCGTTAGAAGCAAGTCAATTCTCTTTTTTTGATGGAGAGAAAATTGAAACCTATTCATCTGATAATGTGGCTGAGGAAACCCAAGGGGCTATCGCCTCAGTTTTAGGACTTACTTTGCTTACAAAAGCGCAAGATGATTTAGGGAAATTAGCAATAGAACTAGATAGGGATCGCCGCCGATTACTTGAAAGAGCCCAAGATGGAAAAGTTCTTGCCGATGAAATGTTTATTTTAGATCAAGATATCGACGAAGGTAGAAAACAAAAATCTGAGCGGGAATTGGAATATAAAAAATTACTATCTGTAGAATCCTCGCTTCAAGATCAACTTGTATCACAAGAGGCTGCAAAATCTATTTTGTCAGATATCAAGGAACTTGAAGAGAAAATAAACTCTGCCAATGAAAGAAAAGTAGAATTGGTAATTGAAATAAAAGAAGCGTCCAAATCCCTATATCTAGATATCTTAGAACCAGTGATCGCAGATCAAGTAGCGATTGCCCAGCGATCTCGAGACAACCTGATAAGCATGCATATCGAGTCTGTACGTGACGAAACCATTCAAAATCTCATGCAAAAGATTGAGCAGTCTGGAATTTGTATTTGCGGACGGGTTGCAGACACAAAGCATATTAATTTTATTCGAAGCGCATTGGAATTATCTGATGGTGGAGACGCAAACCATTTAAATTCCACTGAAATTGACCAGATAAAGCAACTGACAACTCAACTTGAAAGTGCGCTCAACTTATCGCGCGGGAAAATATCTTATGCTGAGTTGGCTGCGAAGTTGGGTCTTATTGAAAATGAATTGGATGAACTAGAAACTAGTTTGGCAGCTAAGAAAAGCCAACTAGGTGGTGTTGATGAGGAGGCTGTTTCTAGTCTTGCAGGCGCCTTAGAAAAAACACAAAAAGATAAACGAAAAATTGACCAGGAAATTGGGAGTATCGAAAAAACTATTTCCGACAACCTCGCGAAAAAGAGAAAGCTTGAAGCAAAAATTTCAGGTATTTCTGGACAGGTTCATGGTTTAGATCTTTTAAACTGTCAACTCCAATTGTTGGAGAAAAGTTCTGAAGCATTTGGGGAAATTGTTCGAAGATCTGCATTGGCAAAACAAGGAGAGATTCAGGATGCAAGCACTGGTTTTTTCCGAAACATTACTAATAAGGCTTTTGGATATGAACGCATGATGATAAATGACGATTTCTCATTTGGCGTCGAAACATACCAAAAAACGCGCCCGCCAATGGCTTTAATTTCTGCTGGCGAAAAACAAGTGACGGCGCTTTCGTTTATCTTGGGATTAAATGAGTTTACAAGGAGACAAGCCCCTATATTCATGGACACTCCCATGGGACGATTAGACGAAACCCATCGTCGAAATGTTGCAAAAGTACTATTTGACCTAGCCAAAATGGGAAGGCAAATAATATTACTAGTAACTGATACAGATATTGCATTTGGTGTTTACAGTATATTAAAGCCGGGTGTTGGCGCGGAGTTTGAAATTGTTCACAATCAAGAAAATTTAACATCCAAGATTCAAAAGAGGATCTTATGAACCCAGTAGAGAGAGTATGGGGCGGGGCAAGCAAGGTTTATACCTTCAAGTATGAAATATATAAGCGCCTGGTCGATTCCGCTGATCCCCATAAATTCACACGAAATGTTGATGCATTTCATGCGGCAGCCGCAATTGGAATACGTTTAAATATCACTGCTAATACAGATGAGAAGGACCGCCGAGAAGAATTATTAAATGTTTACACCATAGATCAGAATGAAGTTCTTTGGTCGGTAATCTCTGCCTTACATCCTGACGCCTCCGGAGCAGAAAGATTTGAAAAGTTAATGGGATATGCTGACTTTGGTATAGAACGCCTTGAAGATGAGTTTAAGGTTTTTGGAAATCTACAGGCAGCCGTAGATAGCATTTTATCTTCGTCATAGAATGCCAAGATTTGAAGATCTTCGTTTTCGTGCTTTTTACCGAACAGGGGAAAACGATCTTGTTTCGGATTTCTATACCCCTGCCCTATCTGCAGCCACTTATTACGACCGAAGCAGTGGATACTTTACGGCAAATGCTCTCGTCATTCTAGCGAAAGGTTTGCAAGAGTTTATAACCAACACTGGAAAAATTAGAATGGTTATATCTCCAAGGTTAAGTTTACAGGATCAGTCAGCTATCAAAAGTGGGATAAAAAGTAGGGAGATCCAAAAACTCGTAGAAGAAAGTTTGATGTCAATTCTGCTCGAAGCAGAAAAGAAAGAGTTTTATTCTGTCCGTCTTCTTGCAGCGTTGGTTTCAAGTGGAAGGCTTGATTTTCGTGTGGCCATCCCTACAAGTGATTTTGGGGAGGGAATATATCATGAAAAGTTCGGAATACTTGGTGACGCTCAGGGCGATTGGGTTGCATTTACTGGTTCCCCCAATGAAACTGCAGGAGGCCTACTTAGAAATTTTGAAAGTATTGCAGTATTTCGTCGTTTAGTAGTAAGTGAAATTGAAAGAATAGCGGAACTTCGTACCCGCTTTCAGAATCTTTGGGAAGATAGAACTCATGGTGCCATAATTGTAGATTTTCCGACCGCAGTTCGTGATCGACTTCTAGAAAACTCCCCCAAAAATATTTCTGATTTTATTCGCAACACTACAACAACGAATGAACAAGGACTTCGTCCATATCAGGTTCAGGCTATTAAGGCGTGGCGCAATTCTGGCTTTTGTGGAATTTGGTCAATGGCAACAGGAACGGGCAAGACCATTACGGCTTTACATGCAGTTTCCACAAGAATTCAGATAAAAGGAACTGTTATTATTGTTGTTCCAAGCCAAGATCTTGTTGATCAATGGGCAGAGGTTATAAGTCGTCAAAAAATTCCAGCAAGCATTGTTCGATGCTATTCAGACAATGTCCATTGGCGCAAAGCAGCTGCGAAATCCATTCTTCAACGCCACTTGCCATCGTATGAGCGGAAACCTTGTTATTTGATAACAACTGGCACAACCGCAATTTCTTCCGACTTTCAATCCATTATTCGATCAATTCCACAAGATGAAATCTTACTTGTTGGGGATGAAGTCCACCGGCTTGGCGCAAAGAGTTGGAGAAATGTATTTTCGATTCCTGCAGGATTGGGAAAACTAGGTTTAAGCGCAACCCCTATACGACAGTGGGACACATACGGAACAGAATCTATTTTTAATTATTTTGGAGAAGTAATATTCGAGTACAGCCTACAAGACGCAATGAGCGATGGTTGGCTATGCCCATACGAATATTATCCAAAAATAGTTGGAATGGATTCAGATGAGCGAATTGAATATCGTGATCTGAGTAATAAAATCACCCAATTATTACTGTCGTTGGCAAAACACTATAGACTAGACTCGCCAGATTTGCAGAAAATACTGCGGTTGACAAGGGAAGATGGAAATCATCAATTAGAACTTTTACTATATTCCAGAGCTGATGTTATCAAAAGCATAAAAGGCAAAATAAAAATCCTTGAAAGTATTGCGTCTGATACGTCAGTTTCGTCTTGCATGGTTTATTGCAATGATGAGGCACAAGTGGAAGATTCCTTGGCTGTTTTAACCGTAAAGGGCAGAAGATCCATAGGGTTTACCTCTTCTCGTCTGGCAGGAAATGATCGCCCTAGCATACTACGTGATTTTGCAACAGGATTATATGAATTTATTGTAGCTATTCGTTGCCTTGATGAAGGGATTGATATTCCAGATGCAAGACATGCATTAATACTTGCTTCCAGCAAGACTGAAAGAGAATGGATTCAGCGGAGGGGCAGAATTCTACGAATTGCGCCTGGAAAAGATCATGCTACTATTTATGACTGCATTGTTGTTCCATCGAAAGTAGATGATGACGGAAATATTTTAGAACAGATTTCATCAACAGAAATTTCAATACTTAATGGAGAGATATCTCGCGCGAGAGAGTTCGCAAAATACGCTAGAAATTCAGCGGATGCTATCTCTTATTTAGAAAAGCTACGTAGTGACGCCCAAAGGTCGGTGTCAGCACTAATAAAAAAACCTTAAACTAGGCGCGCTTCGGATAGGATAATGCTACTCATCCTAACATCACCGCAATTTTTTCTGCTTGGTAGTTTGTTGACAGGGAGAGTCAAATGAAGAATGAGCGTAAATATTCTTTGGTGTGGAAAGAATGTGTTGAAAACTCGACACTGGCACGGCGTTTCAATGTGCCTAGATTTACCGGCTTCCTGCCATTTTTCATTTGGGGCGAGGACGCTGCGGTCGTGGAAAAAGGCGGGAAAGTTGAATTGCACGAACAGCAATTACTCAAAGGCATATTGTATGGGCTATATGAGATGGACCGCGACTCAAAACCCTGGCATGATGAAAAAAACAGGAGAACGTATCTGCATCTTTTGGAATTGCTGTGCAATGGATTTGGATTTGAAAACCCCGAAATAATGATTCTTGATGTTGCATCTAATGTACGGGAACAGCATGGAAACGAACCGAGTCACAGAATGCTGATAAGCGGCACAAAGTTAATTCCCGAATCTTCAAAGATTAAGAGCGACCTGATCTGCGACCTCTGGGAAATTATTGCTGCTGAGAAGAGAAATGATGGCCTGTCTAAAGAACAGGAAGAAATGCTTGACCAAATCTTGAGATTGATTGATGAAATTATCATGCAAGAACTCCATCCAAGCCCAAGGGAGATAATCTGCTTTTTAGGTTTAACTGCACTTATTCTCTTTGAACGCGACGAAAAGATTGATAACTATTTGGAGAAATTTATTTATCCAAATGTGAACAATCCAGTATTAAAGAATAAAATCAAGTTCATGCTTGAAAACCCAGATCAGGTCTCGATCGAGTCTTTAGAGGATATGTTGCAATAGGAGTAATCATTTTGTTCAAGCAAACCCTCAAAACCATTGAATAAAAACTTTTGGATGACGCGGACTGTTTGGGTGAGTTGAATTACAGTGGAGTTGTATGAAATCAACCTGGAAAAAATACCTGCTCTACACAGTTTACATCCTCATAGCCAGCGGACTGCTATACGGTTTGCTGCAACTCATCCTTTCAGGATACGCCGTGACCTGGACTGGCTTTCAAACCAGGACTCTCTGGGATTGGATGGACTTACTGATCATTCCAATTATGTTAGCTTTTGGGGCATTTGTTTTAAATCGCTCAGAGCGGACAATTGAGCGCGAGAATGCAAACAAACGCGCCGAACTTGAACGCGAGATTGCAAAAGACCGCCAACAAGAAGCAGCATTACAAGCTTATATTAGCAGGATGTCCGAATTGTTGCTTGAAAAGAAATTGCGTACAACTAGAAGAAAAGAAGTGCGCGATGTTGCAAGGACTATGACAGTTTCTGTAATGCGAGGGCTGGATAAAGACCGAAATGATCTGGTTATACAATTCCTTCGTGAAGCAAAGCTTATTATCGATAAAAACTCAATATTGAATGGTGCAGATATGGAGGGTATGAGTTTACAAGGCTTAAACCTAGAAGGTGTACACCTGCAAAAAGCAAATTTGCGCGATGCTAAACTGGAAGGTGCAAATTTGATGAGGGCGAACCTGCAAGATTCAGAACTATGGAGAGCGAACTTGCAAAACGCAGAGTTGCTAGAGGCTAATTTACAAAAGGCGGAATTGCGGATTGCAAACTTGGAGAAAGCTACATTGTGGCAAGCCAACCTGCGGGAGGCTGATTTACGTTTCACGAATTTCCAGAGAGCAAACCTGTTGCAAGCAGACATGCAGGGAGCCTATTTATGGGGAGCAGACTTGAAAGAAGCAAATTTGTACAATGCGAAATTGCAAGGAGCCTATTTGAAAGAAGCGAATTTATGGGGTTCAAGTATCACGAACGAACAACTAATCCAAGTCGAATCTCTTGAAGGGACAACCATGCCCGATGGGACAGTTCACAAGTAGAATCGAAAAATTACTTTAGGAGCCATCATCTTGTTCGAACAAACCTTCAAAAACGTTGACAATATCTTATGGAAAGACCAGGGCTGTTCCAGTGAGTTGGATTATGTGGAGCAGACTTCGTGGATTCTATTCCTGAAGTATTTGGATGATCTGGAAAAAGATAAGAAGGATTCGGCGGAGTTGGCGGGGAAGAGTTACACGCCGATCATTTCGGGAGAGTATCGCTGGGAGAGGTGGGCGACGCCGAAGGATAAGGATGGGAAGTTGGATCATCACAAGGCGATGACGGGCGATGACTTGATCGACTTCGTCAATAACAACCTCTTCCCCTACTTGAAAAAGTTCAAGACCACGGCGGACCATGCCGACACCATCGAATACAAGATCGGTGAGATATTCAGCGAGTTGAAGAACCGCATTCAGAGCGGATACAACTTGCGCGAGGTGATCAACCTGGTGGATGAATTGCGTTTCCGCTCGTCGAAGGAAAAGCATGAGATGAGCGCCCTGTACGAGGACAAGATCAAGAACATGGGCAATGCGGGGCGCAATGGCGGGGAGTATTACACGCCGCGTCCGCTGATCAAGACGATCGTGAAGGTGGTGAATCCGAAGATCGGGGAGACGATCTACGATGGGGCGGTTGGTTCGGCGGGATTCCTCGTCGAGGCGTTTGAGTTCCTTCGGGCAGGATCAGGTATCGGCACGAAAGAGGCGAAGCTGCTTCAGGAGAAAACGTTCTACGGCAAGGAAAAGAAGTCGCTGGCGTATATCATCGGGATTATGAATATGATCCTGCATGGCATTGAGGCGCCGAACATTTTGCATACCAACACGCTGGCGGAGAATCTTTCTGATATTCAGGAGAGGGATCGTTACAACGTGGTGCTGGCGAACCCGCCTTTCGGCGGCAAGGAACGCGCCGAGGTGCAGCAGAACTTCCCGATCAAAACGGGCGAGACGGCGTTTTTGTTTTTGCAGCACTTCATCAAGATCTTGAAGGCGGGCGGTCGCGCGGGCGTGGTGATCAAGAATACCTTCCTTTCGAATACCGATAACGCGTCGGTGAGTTTGCGCAAGCAGCTGCTCGAAACCTGCAACCTGCACACGGTGCTGGATTTGCCTGGCGGGACGTTCACGGGCGCGGGCGTGAAGACGGTGGTGCTGTTCTTTGAGAAGGGCGCGCCAACCAAGAAGGTCTGGTTCTATCAATTGAATTTGGAGCGCAATCTCGGCAAGACCAATCCGTTGAATGAAAATGATCTGGCGGATTTTGTGAAACTGCAAAAGTCGAAAGCGGATTCGGAGAACTCGTGGACGGTGAACATTGCGGATGTAGACCCCGCCTCCTTCGACCTTTCGGCTAAGAATCCACACAAACAAGCGGACTCTGCGCTGAGAGATCCGCAAACTATTCTCGACGAGATGAAGTCACTGGACGAGGAGAGTGCGAAGATTTTGAAGGCGATTAAGGAGATGTTATGAAGCAGGGTTGGGAAAGAAAAACACTGAAAGAGATTGCCGAATATACAATCGGACTAACCTATTCACCCAGTGATGTTAGCGAAAAAGGAATGATTGTTTTGCGCTCATCAAATATCCAAAATGGCAAAATTGATTTATCCGATCTCGTAAGAGTTACCAAAGTAGTTAAACCCAAACTAATAGTTAAAACTGGTGATATTCTGATGTGCAGCCGAAATGGCAGCACTAGGCTTGTTGGAAAAACTGCGGTAATTCCCGAACTGGATGAAGCAATGACCTTTGGGACTTTCATGACAGTTATTAGAAGTCCTTTCAATCCATTTCTCTCTTATTTTTTCGCTTCTGATGAATTTCGTAAACAAATTACGCGTGGCGAAAATCCCAGCATTAAACAAGTTACACAATATATGCTGGATGATATTGAAATTAATCTTCCACCCCTCTCCGAACAACAGCGGATCGTGTCCGTGCTGGAGGCGCTGTCCGCTGAAACAGAGCATCTCGAAGAGATATATTGGCAAAAGATCGAGGCGCTGAAAGAATTGAAAAGGTCCGTTTTGCAAAAAGCACTTGAGGGGGAGTTATAAAATGGCAAATCTAATAAACTTGGGTGACATCCAACAAAAAGATGGATACATCACGAAGTTAAGGAAGTCTATTCAGTCATCTAACCTGAATTTTTTATTAGGCTCAGGATGTTCACTGCCTGGGATCAAAGCTTTGGGGAATATTGAAAAGGCTTATACGGAAGAGGTTGAAAAAGGTCAGAATGACGCAGCCAACAAATTACTATTCGAGTTCTTAAAACCTTTTCTTATGGAGCCGTCTGAGTGGAAGGACACCTCAAAAACAGCTACTAAAGATACTCTTAAGAATTACCAATCCTTTCTCGAAAATGTTTCTCACCTATTGACCGAGAGAAAAAATGGCTTGTTACAAAAGCGTGCGACAATATTTACAACAAATTACGACTTGTACATCGAGGGAGCATTCGAAGATATTGATACCCAAATTCATCTAATTGACGGATTCAAGAGATCGCCTGGCTTAGCAAATTCCTTCAAATTCTTGCCATCTGAATTTTTTAACACACTTTACAATGATGGAAATTTATACAACTACAAGGTAGAGATTCCATCTATCAATTTGATCAAATTACACGGATCGATGAACTGGAAAATTTATCGAGAAAACATAACCATCTCCGTTGAACATCTTGGACAATTGAAGGCTGAGCATGAAAAACTTCTTGCGTCTGGGGATGTTGCTGGGATGGCTGAATTCAACAAAAAAATATCTGTCGTATTGCCAAGGAAGGAAAAGTTCAAAGATACTTTACTTGACCAAAATTACTACGATCTACTCAGACTTTATGCAAACGAGCTCGACAAAGAAAATACACTATTGTTCGTAAATGGTTTTTCCTTTGCTGACGAGCATATTTGTGAAATAACCAAACGAGCATTGAAGAATCCAACCTTGCTTCTTGTTATTTTTAGTTTTAACAAAAGTGATAAAGACAATTTTGAGAGAATATTCTCCTCCAACAAAAATGTCGATGTAGTATTCAACGCTGCCAAAGATTTCAAGTTTAGCGAGTTTGCTGAAATTATCGGGGGGATTTAAGTATGGATAGCAGGTTTGTTCAAGATACAGTATTGCGCGTTGGTGATGTTTCTGGAATTGAAGGAAGAACGATTTACGTAAGGGTAGACAAGAAAAAAAACTCGTCAGATCTTCTTTTTGAAGGTAAGGTCATCAAAAATGTATCCGCAGGAAGCTTTGTTGAAATCAGAAAAGGGTTTCTCAGTATTTTTGGAAAAGTGGACGGAGAGACGCTCACGGAAGACACTCATTTTTTAAGAACTTCTGAAGAGAATAAATACGAAGAGCTAATAAAAAACAGGCGGTTTTTAACTGTGAGTTTGGTTGGATATATTGAGTCTGGCGATAGGTTTATCGGGGGCGTGAAGGAATTGCCGCTTATCGGCAATGAAGTGTTTATTGTTACCGAAGAAAAAATACACAGCATTTATAACTTGAAAAACAAATCTGCACAGCACATAAGAATAGCAAAAACAGATATTGAAGATATTCCCATTGATCTTCCTGTTGATGGAATTTTCAATAGTCATATAGCTATTTTTGGAAATACTGGAAGTGGTAAATCAAACACATTAGCAGCCCTTTACCAAGGCTTATTTAAAGAAAATAGCGGCAAAAAGAATTTTTTCAAAAACTGTAAGTTTTTGATATTCGACTTCAACGGAGAATACACCGGTGACGATTGCATATCAAAGGATAAAAAGGTATATAACCTCAAAACTCAAGACGATACTGGCGATAAGATTCCCCTGTCACTAGATGGAATGTTTGATGAAGAAATATTACCGATTTTAGTTGAAGCAACAGAGAAGACTCAAAAGCCTTTTATCAAAAGGACTTTGGATCTAGCAAAAGCGGGGCTTAAAATGAGCAACAAGGAATTCACTGACTACCTTGGTAACATTGTTAAAACAAGAGTTCAAGAAGTTTTAGAAATGGCAAACAAGGATGTGGCTTATAAACTGTTGGATTATCTGGTTGTAGTTTTTTCGGAAATCGCCATTGACCAAGACAAGATCAAATCTCTGAGGGACGACATAGAGTTTCACGGCAAAAGCGAAACTTTCAAAAAACGTGGCGCCGAAATATATTACAACAGTACCCCTGCCGAAATAAAAAAACAAATCTGTTCAAGGCTGCAGAGAGCATACATTTGACACATATCAGTCGTTTGTCCTTACTTTCAAAGTTTTATATATTTCTGCATTTACAGATTATCCATGATCTACTAACTTACAAGGTTCAAAACGATCATATCTACCCAGTTATCAATCGGTTTAAATCAAAGAGAAAAAACATTGACCATGTTTTTTCAATTGATAACACTTTAGATTTTTGGGGCGATAAAAATTTAGTAATAATAAATCTGCGAGATATTAATCTGGACATGAAGAAAACTATTCCTTTACTGATTGCAAAGCAGCTTTACAACGCTCACAAAAAGGAAAAAGGCACCAAATCCTTGAACATAATTGTGGATGAAGCCCATAATATTTTGTCTAAAGCCTCTTTTAGGGAAACTGAAGATTGGAAAGATTATCGCCTTGAAACATTTGAAGAAATTATTAAAGAAGGGCGTAAGTTTGGCGTTTTCCTAACCATATCCAGCCAAAGACCAAGTGATATTTCGGACACAATCATTTCTCAAGCGCATAATTATTTCATTCATCAACTAATCAACCAAAGGGATTTATCTATTATCGGCAATGCTGTTTCTTATATAGACAGAGTTACTGAAGAATCAATACCAACATTACCTGTTGGAACATGTGTTTTTAGCGGAATGGCTACGCCTATGCCGTTAAAAATAAAAATATCTGAATTGTTGATTAATCAAAAACCTCAAAGCCATACTCTTAAGTTTGAGACTTTAGTTGCTGATGACAAACCTGCAAATACTACTGAAGTTTTATTATAGGATTCGAAGATGAATGAAGCTGAGACCAGAGCCGAATTGATCGACCCCAAACTGCGTGAAGCAGGCTGGGGCGTTTTGGATGGCGCGCGAATCCTGCGCGAGCGTCACATCACAGACGGCAGAATTCAAGCAGGCGGCGGGCGGGGCAAACCGCTCATCACCGATTACATTCTGGTCTATAAAAATCGTCAACTCGCTGTCATCGAAGCCAAAAGTAACGAACGTCCCGTTGGCGAAGGCGTGGGGCAAGCCAAGAACTACGCCCAAAAACTCAGCCTCAACTTCGCCTATGCCGCCAACGGCAAAGAGATCTACGAGATCAACATGGCAGGCGGCGAAGGCACCATCGCCAAATTCCCCACACCCGAAGAACTCTGGAACAGAACATTCGCTGTAACCCCGCGGGACAACTGGAACAACTCCTTCGACCTCGTCCCTTATGAAGACGTAGGCGGCACCAAGTCCGCGCGCTATTATCAGGAGATCGCGGTCAACAAAGTCATGGAAGCCATCGCCGCAAAAAAGCAGCGCATCCTTTTGACCCTCGCCACGGGGACTGGCAAAACCTTCATCGCCTTTCAGATCGCCTGGAAGTTATTTCAAAGCCGCTGGAATTTAAAGCGCGACGCTTCGCGGCGGCCCCGCATCCTGTTTCTGGCCGATCGAAACATTCTCGCCGACCAGGCATTCAACGCCTTCAACGCCTTCCCCGAAGATGCCCTCGTCCGCATCAAACCAAACGACATCCGCAAACGCGGCGGCGTCCCAACCAATGGCAGCATCTTCTTCACCATCTTCCAGACCTTCATGTCTGGTCCAAATGACACGCCTTACTTTGGCGAATATCCTAAAGATTATTTCGACTTCATCGTTATCGACGAATGTCACCGCGGCGGCGCCAACGACGAAGGCAACTGGCGTGCCATCATGGAATATTTTTCGCCCGCCGTGCAGCTCGGTCTCACCGCCACACCCAAACGCAAAGACAATGTTGATACCTATAAATATTTTGGCGAACCCGTTTACATCTACTCCCTGAAGGAAGGTATCAACGACGGATTCCTGACGCCCTTCAAAGTCCGCAATATTAAGACCACGCTCGATGAATACGTTTACACCTCGGACGACACAGTGATCGAAGGCGAAGTGGAAGCGGGCAAAGTCTATAAGGAAGCCGACTTCAACCGCATCATCGAGATCAAGGAACGCGAGCGCAAACGCATCCAACTCTTCATGGACGAGATCAACCAGAACGAGAAAGCCCTGGTCTTCTGCGCCACACAGGATCACGCCGCCGCCGTCCGCGATCTGATCAACCAGTACAAGAAAAGCACAGACCCGATGTACTGCGTCCGCGTGACTGCCAACGACGGTGAACTTGGCGAGCAATACCTGCGCGAGTTTCAAGATAACGAAAAGTCCATCCCCACCATTTTGACCACCTCGCAAAAACTGTCCACGGGCGTGGATGCACGCAACATCCGCAGCATTATCCTCATGCGTCCGATCAATACGATCATCGAATTCAAACAGATCATCGGGCGCGGCACGCGTCTCTTCGACGGCAAGGAATATTTCACCATCTACGATTTTGTCGATGCCCATAATCACTTTGCCGATCCCGAATGGGATGGCGAACCAGAAGAGCCTGTGGAGCCAAGAAAGACTGGAGAACCGCCACGCCCGCCATACGAGGGTCCAGACGAACCGCCTCCGCCAAAAGTAAAAGTCAAGATCAAACTGCGCGACGGCAAAGAACGCGAAATCGAGCATATGGCAACGACCCTGTTTTACGATGCCGACGGCAAGCCGCTCACCGCCGAGCAATTCATGGAAAAACTATTCGGCAAACTGCCCGCCTTCTTCAAGGATGAAGAGCAGCTGCGCGCGATCTGGTCCAAGCCTGACACGCGCAAAGCCCTGCTCGAAAAACTGGCGGAAGCAGGCTTCGGAAGAGAGCAGCTGCACATCATGCAATCGCTCATCAACGCTGAAAAGAGCGACCTCTTTGATGTGCTTGAATATGTCTCCTACGCGGTGCAGCCGATCACAAGGGAAGTCCGTGTGGCCAAGGCGCAATCGAATATCTTCTCCGCGCTCAGCAATGAGCAAAAGCAATTCGTCGAATTCGTCCTCTCCAAATACATCGAGACAGGCGTCGAAGAACTCGACCAGGAAAAACTCCCCGACCTGCTCAAGCTCAAATACCACGCGCTCGATGACGCCCTGCAAATATTTGGTAGCGTTCAAGCGATCAAGAATATGTTCGTTGAGTTCCAGAAGTTCCTGTATGTCCAGCAGGCGGCGGTTGGAAGTTGAGGTTAATATGGCGAATGAAGAGCAATTGGCGATACTACGTCAAGGCGTGGAGGTGTGGAATAAGTGGAGGAAAGAAAACCCTGATGTGAAAATTGATCTTATCAAAGCTGATCTCTGGAATGATCTCCATAACGTCAACCTTGAAGGAGCTGACCTCAATGGAGCTGATCTCAGTGGTGTCAATTTTCATGCGGTTGATCTCAGAGGAGCCAATCTTTTCAAAGCCAACCTCACTGACGCTGACCTCAGTGACGCCGACCTTAGGAGAACCCATCTTAATGCAGCTATTCTCCGTAAGGCCAAACTAAGTTTTGCTCATCTCAATGAGGCTAGACTCTATAAAGCTGACCTCAGTGAAGCGGACCTTGGTGCCGCCAAGCTTCGTGGAGCCGACCTTAGTTTGGCGAATCTTTTTGAATCCGACCTCACGATTGCTGACCTCAGTGGGGCTGATCTCTGTGGAGCAGAACTATGGGGAGCCAGTCTATTTGATGCTAATCTCAGTAACGCTGACCTCAGCGGTGCCAGTCTCTGGAGGGCTAACTTAAGGGGTGCTGACCTTAGTGAAGCCAACCTCAGTGGGTCTGTCTTGGATAATGCAAATTTGGTGGAAACAACCGTAAGTAATGCAATAATTTCCAGAAGCAAAGTATATGGTGCCAGCATCTGGGATTTACGCGGCGAATTTAAGGAGCAAAATGAGTTGGTCATTACTCCTAAAAACACGCCAGTAATAACGGTTGACAATCTTGAAATTGCTCAATTTATTTATCTTGTCTTGAATAACCAGAAAATTCGAGATGCGATAAACACACTTACATCAAAAGCTGTGTTGATCCTTGGTCGCTTTGCCATTCCAGAGCGCAAGGCAATTCTGGATGCGCTGAGAAACAAACTGCGTGAATACAACCTGCTGCCAATCGTTTTCGATTTTGACCGTCCCACCGATAAAGATTTTACGGAAACGATCAAAACACTGGCGGGCATATCCTATTTTGTGATTGCTGATGTGACCAACCCAAAGTCATCACCGTTGGAGTTGCAGGCAACCGTCCCTGATTATCAAATCCCATTTGTACCGATCATTCAGGAAGGTGAAAGTCCCTTTGCGATGATGGTCGATCTGCAAAAGAAATATCCATGGGTGATGCCGACGAGAAGTTATGACTCGATTGAGACTTTGATGTCCGCTTTGAAGCCAGGGATCATTGATCCAGCTGTGGAGATGCGCAATAAGCTTCGGCAAATCAAAGCACAGGAACATCCAACAGAGTCGTTGAAAGATTATTTGGATAAATCATTATGAACAATTATTGGCTGCGTGGTGTGATGGAAGGTCGGCTGCTGTCCGCGGAGGAGGAGCGGCGGAGGCTGGTGGCATCGGTGATGTCCACGGTGGGAGGGTGAGTCTATGGCGAATGAAGAGCAACTATCCATTTTGAGGCAGGGAGTCAAGATTTGGAATACTTGGAGGGAAGAGAATCCTCTGATAAGAGTTGACCTTAGTGGGACTGACCTCAGCGGAGCCAAGTTCAGTTTTGTCAACCTAAGTGATGCCAATCTCAGTGGAATTAACTTTAATGGAGCTGAACTCTTTTATGCCGACCTTAGTAAAGCCAACCTTAGCGAATCCAATCTTGGAAGAGCCAAACTTGGTGAAGCTAACCTCAGTAAAGCCAACTTAGATAAAACCAATCTAAGTGAAGCCAGCCTCTCTGGAGCTAGCCTAAGAGAAACTAACCTCAGTTTTACCGATCTCAGCGGAGCTGACCTCAATGACTCAGACCTTAGTAGTGCCAACCTTCATAAAGCTTATCTTGGTAACGCTAGTCTTATAAGAGCTAATCTCAGTGAAGCTAGCCTCATTGGCACCAGCCTTCCAAGGACCAACCTCAGTGAAGCTAACCTTAGCGGAGCAGATTTTAGTGGGGTTAATCTAATCAGTTCAAATTTGATAAAAGCAAATGTAAATAATGTAAAAATATCTAACAGCAATGTGTATGGCGCTAACGTTTGGGACCTGAAAGGTGAATTTAAAGAACAAAAAGATTTGATAATTACTCCGCTAGACGAATCATCGATAACAGTTGATAACATAAAGGTTGCTCAATTTGTTTATCTTTTATTGAATAATAGGGAACTACGGGATGTTATAAATACGCTAACATCCAAAACCGTTCTGATTCTTGGGCGCTTTTCCATTCCTGAACGTAAGGCAATATTGGATGCACTACGAAATAAATTGCGTGAATATGATTTATTGCCAATAGTTTTTGATTTCGACCGCCCCACCGATAAAGACTTTACGGAAACAATCAAGACACTGGCAGGCATCTCCTATTTTGTAATCGCAGATGTAACCAACCCAAAATCATCTCCGCTGGAGTTGCAGGCAACTATCCCTGATTACCAAATTCCATTTGTGCCGATCATTCAGGAAGGGGAAAGTCCGTTTGCGATGATGGTTGATTTACAGAAGAAATATCCCTGGGTGCTGCCGACGAGAAGTTATGACTCGATTGAGACTTTGATGTCCGCTTTGAAGCCAGGGATCATTGATCCCGCCGTGGAGATGAGAAATAAGCTGAGACTGGTCAAGGCGCAGGAGCAGGTGACAGAGTCCCTGCGGGATTATGTGTATAAGACATTATAGGTTTTCAAAGACCACAAGAAATCTTTTCAGAACTACTCATCACAAGGAGATCACTCATGATCGAGAACCTATCGCAAAAGCAATTTGAAAAAGCGCTCCAGGATTTAGGAAATCCAAGAGGGAAGCAAGCGGAGTTCCTCAAAGTTCACGCACAATCCAGTGGACGGGCAATGACTATGAAGCGTTTAGCGGAAGAAACAGGCTATAGAAGTTGGCGGGGTATGAACCTTCAATACGGAATCCTAGCCCATGAAATTGGCATAGCAGCTGGTCTGCGAGAAGAAGATTTTCCAGATCCTAACATTATACTTTTAGTGGATTTTGTTCCTCCCGTTCATAAATCAGCGGATAATATTTCAAACTCTGAATGGATATTGATCATGAAAGAACCTTTTGTCAAAGCATTAAAAGCGGTCAAATGGATTTGACCCAAGAGACCACGATTCCTAAGATGATCTATTGTGATGTGCTCTAAGCGCAATTGAAGTCCGCTGACACAACACGGATCCGCGGGCGGCACTCGGCGACTGAACTTCAAGAGTCCGTGCTGGACAGGGCATTCAAAGTTGAACTATAACAGGAGTAATCATGCCGACTGCTGATGATTTTCAAAAAGAATTAGATTCTATATTTGCCTTTGCAAAAGCAAAACTACTAACCGCAATTGTCATAAAATCTGGTGACTTGCACCGACTTGTTGGTGATTATCCTGGAACAGATCATCGAATGCCGATTTGCTGCAATGTCATGCGAAAAAATATGAAAAATGGTGATGAGGTTTTGTCTGAACCCCCAAGTGGAGCAGGCGCAACATTAACTATAAAGTATCAATTTCCGAGGAAATAAATGTTTGTTAATATGGATGGTTGCCCCTTCACTTTGCCTCAGGGATATTCGACAGGCGAGGGCCAATGCGTTCCTACTCACTGCAAAGCAGCTTATGAAGGTTGTTTTCCATAGGTGGGGAGAAATTGCGAATGTAAGTTTGATGGACGTTGACATCGTCCCCGAGCGTAGAGTGAGATATCATCCGTTGTAGATAGGGCGTTCAAAGGAGAATTACGAACTATGAGAAAAGATATCGTTAGCATTCCAAGAAAAGCCGCAAGGAAATTAATAAGTCAATACCCCCTGCTTTGTCTTACAGATCTGAAAAAGATATATCGTTTTGAATTCAAGCGCGCCTCATTAGCATGGGGAGATTTTATAACAAAAGGTAAAGTAAGGGATCAACTAAAAGATCACATTGAAAAAAATAAAGACATTTTGGAATTGCTGGAGAGGAATAAAGTGTGATTTGGTTCCAGACGAAGGTATTCACATGTTCTCCAACCGTAGTGAGTGGAATGCTATCCTTGCTAGACATGGCGCTTAAGCTCGAGTTGTGATTTCAAGGCCGTTCAACAAGAAGGTGAATAATGCAACCTATTAAAGAAATCGTTATCTACGATGACGAAACCGCCGATGGCTACAACGTATTAACTGCTAAGATAAAGGATACCGGGGATCTTATTCTTGAGGGTATTGATGCTGGCAAGGATGTAGAGAAATTCTTTTGGCGACAGTGACTATGAATACTGGTTGACCATATCAAAAGATTTCAAAGAGACTATCTTGCTGCACCTCATTAAAGAGCAATTTTCATCTGTGCATGATTTTAAAAAATGGCTTGAAGAACAAGGAATACCTTCTACTTACGCATCATACTGAATAGAAATAAAGCGGCAAAAAGCATGAGCGGGTCAAGTCCGGCCGAAGTACAAAGCTTGTGAAAATGAAAGAACCAGGCAAAAAAAACCGCAGCCGATGATTCAACAGATTGGTTGTTGGCGGCTTTTGACGGGCAGGAAACACACTCTCCGTCCGAACTAAATGAAAACAGGGATCATAAATCACATGTCATCTAATTCTCCACAAATTACTTCCCGCTTACATGAAGCTCTTCAGTTTACATTCAAACTGCATGGCCGCGATGCACGCAAGGAGAGCAATGTCCCCTACGTGGCACATCTGCTTTCTGTCTGCGCCCTGGTCCAGCAGGATGGCGGCAGCGAGGATGAAGCCATTGCCGCGCTGCTACATGATGCACTTGAAGATAAGGCCGAACAAACGAGTCGGGCTGAGATCGCTGCCCTTTTTGGCGACCATGTAGTAGCCCTGATTGAAGTATCCATAGACACGCCTCCTGATTATGAGGGCGGCGAAAAGCCTCCCTGGCGTCAACGCAAGGAGGCATATCTTGCGCATGTCCGTTCCACCAACCCTGATCTGCTCCGCGTCACCATTGCCGACAAAGTTGATAATGCCCGCGCCATCCTTGCAGACTACCTGAGAATTGGGGATGAGCTTTGGAAACGATTTAATGCAGGCAGGGAAGATCAGTTATGGTATTACGAGAACTCGGTTTTAGCTTATGAAGCTGCTGGATACAAAGGCCCTTTGCTTGAAGAACTACGCCGTCTTGTAGATCAAATTCGGGCACATGCAGGCCAATAGGAACGCATCTGTCTATCGCCATTGACACCAAATTATGTTCTACGAGAAAGGAAAAGCTAATGATAGACTGGAATATCAGTGTTCACCAACTGGTTGAAAATAGGCTTATGTCTGCAACAGAGAACTCGCCAAAAGGAATACACCTTGCCATTTGGCAGGCAGGTAGTAACGGGCTTGATTGGATAGATGAACTTGTAAAAGAAGAAAAGGCGATTGATCTTGGTGGCAATGGCTATCCAAGCTTTTATACCGCAAAGGCTGAGCATCTACTCCCCACTATCATCAAGGGACCACCTCATGTACATAACGTATGGATCGTTGAGCCTCAAGACATTCTACTAGAAGGGTACTTGGGAAAAACGGTGATCGATCACTCTGCAATTGCAGATTGTCTCCCAGATGAGTGGCTTTTGGTCGAAGTATGGGATGAGAGTTAGAAGATGCCTGATGTGCCGCATGATCTATGTTGTTTTGGAAAGACAAAATATGACTGATAAAAAGAAAAAAAATTAGCAACCAAAATATCTCCGACAAAATATACTGAACCAAGGATCCCAGAAGTTCAACGTAAAGAAAATGCTTTGTCTTTCATTTCAATCATGGAAGGTCAATTTCCTGGAATTACCGAACAGTATCTCAGATTTGAGAATGCTGAATTACCGCCTTGTCCGCACTGCAGTTCAGGCAATACGGCCGGCGTCCACGTTGGGATCATCGGCCGGACAATCCACCTTGCCGGGGGCAACGAAGAAGTTCAAACTCGTTCCTAATACGTCGGACAGAAAAGGTGAATATTTCTGTAACGAGTGTGGCAAGTTTTTCAACTCACACATGAAGCTTGTGCACAAAAAATAAGCAGTCCCGCAAGCAGACACAAGGTGATTCGCGCCAAAAGGAGGATAGCTAAATGGCGTATTAGTTAAAACAGATGGGAAGTGAAATGAAGACACTAAAATGAACAGACAGCACAAAATAATCTGAATTTTTTTAACGGGGGCGATCTAAATGACGACATACCGCCTGTAATTGTGATTATAGGCAGTAAAATTTACTCATGAAGAAACGAGGATTCCCCATGCTTACCCTGACTGAAACGAACCAGGCAATCAGCCGATCAGACCTGGTCAATTTTATTCATCCCTGGCAGGAGGCGCTCGACCTGAGAGTCCAAGCGCAGGAGCTCAAACACGATACGGCGGTGACATACAGGCGCGGAGTCGTGAAGTTCCTGCAATGGCTGGCAGGCAAGCGACCCTCTGCGGATGTGATCCGCGCATGGAAGGCGGACCTGCTGAACCATCACGTCAAGCCGTCGTCGGTGAATATCTGGATCGCCGGCCTGCGGTCCTTCTTTGGCTGGCTGTTTGAGCAGGGAGAGATTCCCTTCGACCCCACGCAGGCGATCAAAGGTGCGAGCAGAAAAGGAACGGCCAGGCGGCACGTGCGAGAGTCGCTGACCGACCGCGAGGTGATCCGATTATTGGAACAGCCGAACAGGGAAAACCGTGAAGGTGTGAGAGATTACGCGATGCTGTGCCTGATGCTGTACACAGCAGCACGGGGAATCGAGCTGCACCGAGCCGACATCGAGGACCTCAAAACAATGAACGGCGCGCTGGTGCTACAGGTGCAAGGCAAGGGACACAACGAGAAAGATGATTTCCTTGTGCTTTCACACGAGGCTGAGAGCGCATTGAGAGACTGGCTTGTGTATCGCGGCAAGGAAAGTGGACCCCTGTTTACTTCATGTTCGAATTACACCAAAGGCGAAAGATTGTCTCGGCGGGCGATGCGTGGAATCGTGAAAAGATATTTCGATGCGGCGGGGCTGCAGGGAAACAAGACCACGCACAGCCTGCGCCACACGGCGATTACCAGCGCGATCCGACATCATGCGCCGATCCAGAAGGTGAAGGGGATGTCAAGACATGCGAGCCTGGACACCTTGATGATCTATTACCACGAGGTGGACCGGCTGAGCGACCCTGCTGAAAAATATATTAATTATTCAAGTGAGTAAGGACAGTTACAATTATCAAAACGAATGGAGATTCCAATGGCTAAAAAAGATAAAAAAACAAAATTGCAGCTTGTTGTGAATAAGGACACTAAACCTAAACAAAATAATGTTAAAAAGGTTGTCAACCAAGCAAAATTTAAAGATCTGTCAATGGAAGAGCAGGATAAGATTCTTGACCGTATTATTGACGGCGTGAATGAGGAAGCCGGCACCACCACCGAAGACGAAGATCCCACCTTACTTGAAAAAGAAAAACTGGTCCGCGTCCAATTCCAAAAAGATGTAACCGCTCAAGAAATCCTGGCTGGCATTAAAGAGGCCCAGGATAAATGGGCAAAGAAATTTCCCGAGCGCGCACACAAACTATATCCGAAGGTCTTCGATGAACAAGGCAACCGCATAAAATGAGAATGCCCCGCGGCGTGCAATCGCCCGGGGCTTGGCTGAAGCCGACCTTACCGACTTGGCGATGTGCATTCTAGCACATCCAAAGCGGGATATGAAAAGGATGTGAAAAGATGAGTCAAACAGTAATTGAGAAGATAGAGCAAACTTTCAATGGCACGGTTGAAGAGCTAAAGAAATTAATAGATGATTATATTTATGACCATGTGCCTAGAGGAGTATTTGTGGGTGAATCGCTCTTTCTGGAGTTGGAACCATCCTTAACCGATCCCTGGTTGTTTTTTGTTGTGCGTAGTAAGACAGAAATAGTACAGATTGAAAAAAGCAATTTAAAGTTTGATCCGATTAAAAAAAATAAAAAAATCAAGTTAAGGTTTGATCCGACTAAAGAAATTGAGAAAAACGAGTTTATGTTTGGTCCGACTGAAGAAGGTGAAGTGTTGGTGTTCGATCCGAACCCACCGCGCGAGGGTGAAATTCGATTGAGGGAAATCACAAAGCAGACGCCACGCACTAAGTTTATTTGCCTAGCATATACTGTAGAGTGCAGTCGATTCGGTCGATCTCTGGCAAGTGAAATAGGACCCGCGTCGGCAATGACAAAACAAGCTAATACCCAGGAAGAGAAAAGAATAAAGAAAATATTAGAATATCTTTACCGGGAAGATGATGAAACAAAGGAATTCGTTGAACGATATTTGAGAGGGGAAAACGCTGAATCTATAAGAAAATTTTATTTTTATAAACGGGTGAATTCAGTTTACTTAAAATACAAAAGACTTAAAAAGAGATATCCGAATGCGCCATGGCCACCAAACCGGTATGAGAAGGGATAGAAGAAAAGAAAAAAGCGTGATTAAAAACTGATTAAGTTTTGACTACTATTCACGGGGGGAGAAGTTGTACATAATCGACAGCATAAGGCTGTCGTATTTTTTTAAGAATAGGAGTCTACTTCATGGCACGAATCATACTCAACATGAAGCCTGAAGAAAAGTCCGCTTTACTTTTCTTGGCCGAAATGGAATTCAGAGACCCACGCGATCAAGCCGCCCTCATCATTCGCCAGGAACTTCAGAGGCAGGGGCTTTTAGAGCTTGTGAAGCCGATCATCGCGCCTGAATCGCCGGCGGTTGCCGATGATTTTCTTGAGAGCGTCCCGAGGTTGCGATGACCCCAAAAACTGGCAGCCATTCGCAGTTAAACAGCCAACCTAAACGCGGCAAGGGCAAGCCTTTCACGAAGGGCGATTCGCGCATAAATCGCTGTGGTGCGCCAAAAGGGTCTGGTGAGGTTCGCAAACTTTTCCGAGATTTGCTTTGTGAGGAAACGGCTGTCAAAGGCAACAAGATGTCGAGGATAGAAGCTCTCGGCCGGCAGTGGATTGATTCGGGCGATTACTCAAAACAGGCGCGGGCGATCGAACTTGGCTACGGGAGAATCCGTGATGTGGGAGTCAGTTTTGATATTGAAAATTTTTTGAAACAGAATATGGACCTTTTGGTTGAGGGCCAACTTTCACGCCTGGCGGATGGTGGCGATCCGATAGAAGTATTTACAGAACTTTTGCGTGCTTCTTTTGATCCGAAACGACTCGAAGAAACCTTGTCAATTCTATCCGAGGGATAGCCCTACTTGTAGAGGACGGTCATTCCATATCGGCCACTACTTTCTAATTCAAGTGTAGGAATCAGGAGAAACAGACTTTGTTCGCAGTTTCACCCGTAGGGATAGGGGCGTGTTTTCTGCCGCCTACGTTCTTTTGAGGGCAAAAAACAGCCCAAACGACAGTAGGCAGGTACCTGGCTTGGAGTCAAATTAAAACCGACACACTTAGGCCGAAAGAATGAATATACCGATATGGGTTTGCCCGTGTCGGGAAGGAAACCGACACACCAGAACCATAAATTTTGAAAAAGGAAAATAAAATGTCAACGAGTAAACAGCAAAGAAAAAGCGCACCAGCGTCAACTGATGCGCCTGAGGTGACGAAAAGTCACCGTGACAACGAGCAAGGTCATTATACGACCCTGCCGGGTCTTTCGCAACAGCATTATCAAATGCTGAAAGCCTCTGTAATCTCGGATGAGGTTATCAAGGAACGCGGGTACCGAACAATCACGAATGAAAAAGACCTTTCAGCGCTGGGGTTCTCCCCTGCTCAGGAGCGCGCACCTGGTCTTCTCCTACCTCTGCATTCAACCGACGGTCAAACTCCACTGTATGTCTATCGGCCTGACAATCCACGGGTGATCGAAGACAAAACGAAACGCAACCCTGACGGGACATTCAAACAAAAAGTCATCAAGTACGAAATGCCGAAGGGACAAAAGATGCGACTCGATGTGCCGCCTCGATGCCAAGCGGATATCGGAGACCCCTCGATACCTCTATGGATCACTGAAGGTCAAAAGAAAGCTGACGCCCTGGCAAGCGCAGGTCTCTGTGCCATTGCCCTGCTCGGTGTCTGGAATTTTATTGGTACCAATGATAGAGGCGGGAAAGTATTCCTGCCCGACTTTTTGGATATCGCACTTAATAAGGGTCGTCCTGTTCGAATCGTTTTTGACTCGGACGTGATGACAAAGTCCGAGGTCAAGCAAGCGCTTGAGGTATTGACCCGCCGACTGCAAAGGAAAGGGGCAATGGTTCAATGTGCCTATTTACCCGGTGGTAAAAACAAGATCGGTATTGATGACTGGCTGGCTGAAGGGCACACAGTTGAAGAACTGGAAGACCTGGTGGAGGGTCCGCGGTCTGGGTTGAAAATCGCGCCGCCTGTTGTCGAGCTGCTTGATTCCGCCCCCCTGTCAATCCGTCGACCTTTGTGCCTTGTGTCTGGAAAAGGATATGCGGCGACATGGCCTTATGTGAAGACGATCCAAACTCAAAAGCAGATCAACGGGCAAATCATGCAGTTGAAAGAACCTGAAGAGATTAAAGAGCAATCCCTGCACATCATTCGCAGCGACGGCGCAATCTTTGGGCCGGCATCTACAAGACCGCTCTCATCCCTGGGTGTAGATATCGCATTGGAAGAGCAACCAACTACAAAGGATACCCTTTGGTCAACACCTGGAATGAAGGAGTTTGAGAAAGGATACCGTCCCGATCCGAAAGATGTGTTTGACCGTGTAAAGTCTGTCATCGCACGCTTTATTGATTTCGACCGATCCCTGGCTGATCAGGAAACCATGTCTGAAATGCTGTCATGCTTTGTAATATCCACATGGTTTTTGGATGCCTTTAGCGTAGCACCTTACATCTGGGCGAATGGTGAACGTGGAAGTGGAAAGACCAGCCTTTTGTTTGTACTGGTGCGACTATCTTATTTAGGTGTGCCTCTTTCACCTTCAGGAAGTTTTGCGGCTTTGCGCGATCTTGCCGATTATGGGGCAACACTTGGGCTTGATGATGCCGAAGATCTGACTGACCCGAAGAAATCAGATCCGGACAAGCGCGCAATTCTACTTTCAGGGAACCGCAGGGGAATAACCGTGCATTTGAAGGAACCCAGCCCGGATGGTAAGGGATGGAAGACGCGCGAAGTTAACTGTTATTGCCCGCGTATTTTTTCAACCATTCAAAAACCAGATGCAACCCTGTCAAGCCGGGCAATCATTATTCCTGTTGTGAGGACCGCCCAACGGTCAAAAGGGAATGCAGATCCGCTCGATGATATGCAGTGGCCGTGTGACCGCCAGAAATTAATCGATGACCTTTGGTCCATGTCACTGGCTCATCTTCCTGACTTGCCGGCCTTCGATAAATTGATCGGTGAGAAATCCAAACTTATCGGGCGAGATCTTCAACCCTGGCGCGCGATCCTTACCATAGCCGCATGGCTGGATAGCATGGGTGTCTCCTGCCTTTGGGGAAAGATAGAGTCACTGGCTGCCGGCACCTATCAGGATGAGCGCATCGACCTTGAAAAAGTGGATATCAATCGAATTGCCATGCGTGCCCTGGGCGAATACGCAGCGCGAAATCCCTCCAAGGTTGAATGGCTGTTTTCCACCCAGGCAATCGTGGATATTATGCACCGCATTATTGATGATGAAGAAATTGAATTTGAAAAATTCTATATCAATGCACGAGTGTTAGGTCACCGCTTCAGCAAAATGAGACTCACGAAGGACCTGTATCAGCGTCCACGCCAATGGAAAATAAGCCGCTCTGAATTGGTCAATTTGTTTGCCGCGTATCGTATCTCCATGCCTGAGGAAATATCTAAAAATTTAGATTCTGGTCTCGGGCTTAATGGCAAGAACGGAGAGAATGGCGAGAATGGTGACAATACCACCGTTTTAACCGTTCTCTCCATTAATGAGTCGAAGGAAGACGCCTTACTTTTCCCCAATAAACCTTGCTATACGTGCAAATCATCCGCCTGGTATATCGGTGTTGGGGGGAATGTTATTTGTGGCGTGTGCCACCCATCGCCACATAAAGGATAGTTACAGATGGATACTGTATCAGACACAGCCAACCTCAGATCTATCTGGAAAACCATCAAAATCCGCTGGCCTATTGATACGAAGATGCCAACCATCCACGGCAAATGGAAACGGTTACCAGATGGTCGGATCGAGGCAACATATACAGCAGATGAACTAAGTAAATGTCTTGAACTCTACGATCTGCTGTCCGAACCTGATTTAGAGGAGATGTAGAAAACATTCTACAGGCACAAAGAAAGGAGAATTATGTTGAAGCGATGTAATCCTCAAATTGTCGAACGAGCACACGTTCAGTCCCATTCCTGGCGAAAGGCTGCCCAGGCTTTGAACGCCATGTATGGTGTGGGTCTGTCCCATACGACCTGGAGGGACTACGCCAAAGGCCGTCATGATATTGCCGACCCTGTGACGCGAATGAAATTAATGCTACCTGCACGCGCATGCCCATTGTGCGGAAATAAGCCAACAGCGAAGAAGGCAACAAGATCAAATAAGATCCGCGAGCATGGATTTTCGATCAAAAAGGCCAATACCTTTTGGGATGTGCTCGAACTCCATCAAGCCCCTCGATAATTTAGTTAAGCAACCATGTCCAGAACATCACCCACGATCAAAGTAACAGAAATCGGCGGATATCGCTTCGAGAGTCTCGAAGCGGCGCAAGAGTCCGCGCGGGCGATGCTGGCGTTTGACCTGGCGCAAATCATCAGGCGCATGATGGAAGAAGGCACACTTGAAATCAAAGACGGGCAAATCATACCGAAGGAAAAAACGAAAGGAACCTAGGAAATGAATGATTACATCCAACCCCCACCTGCTTCGCTGCCACCCGGCAGTGAAGTTGTCGCTTATTTACGCGATAGCGGCGGTCCAAACCAGGATGAAAGCATTGGCCAGCAGGAAAGAGTCATCATTGATTACTGTAGAAAGCATATGCTCTTATTGAGCAGGATCTATTCTGAAACTGCAAGCGGGCGAAAGACTGTCAACAGGAATCAGTTTTTAGAAATGGTCAATACATTAATGACTTGCCCCGAAGAATTTCGTCCACGCGGGCTTATCCTTTGGGCTTATTCGCGTTTTTCGCGTGACATTTCGGACTTCAATTATTATCTCTACGGCCTGCTAAGAAAAGAGATAATTGTCCATTCTCTGACAGAGCAAATCCCTGAAGGTCTGACAGGACAAATATTTTTATCGCTCAAGGCATATACGAACGCGGATTTTTCAGTGCAGCTTGGAAAGCAGATCAAACGCGGCATAGCAGATAGAGTTAAGGCGGGCTATAGCAATGGCGGGCAGGCACCGAAAGGCTACCGTATTGTAAGAGATCAGATCGGAGTACGGCGGAATGGTGGTCAACGTACAGGAGTCAAATGGGAGCTTGATCCAGAGATCGCCCCGCTTGTTGTGCAGGCATGGCAGATGCGCGCCGAAGGGAAAAGTTATAACGAGATTGTCAAAGCCACAGGTGGAAAAATCTACACAAATAAAAATTCATGGCCGACCCATTTCAGGAATAAAAGTTATCTGGGTATCGGGAAGGCGGGAGAGCTTGAAATACCCGATCATCATGAGCCTTTGATCTCTTGGGAACTGTGGGAGGCAGTGAGAAAGATCGAAAAGGTTATGCCGCGTCATGGCGTACGCGGCGATCCGATGCACCCGCGACGGATGAGTCATCCGTCCCTGCTTTCAGGTCTTTCTTTTTGTATTCATTGCGGTGCGGCGATGGTCCTGCACACTTCCAAGGATTATCGAAATTATATTTGTGGGGATCGAGACCGCAAAAAAGGTTATGCGGCCTGCCCCAAAGGACGATGTGTTAATACTCGCAAGGCGGACAGGATTATTTTGGATACAGTGTTGAATAAGATCCTCTCCCCTGTTTTTGTGGAAGACCTGCTCGATGAAATTCAAAATCAGATGATTGATACAAGCAAACTGGACCGCGAGATCGGCGATGCCAATAATCTGCTTATCCTTACTGAGCGATCCATTGCCCGCCTGCTGCAGCTGGCAGAGTCTGTGGGGGAGATCGAGGAGATTGGCGAGCGGTTGAAGAAACTAAAGCAGGAAAAAGCAGACCAAACTGCACGCATACGAGCCTTAAAAGCGGAACGGGAGGCTGATAGACCAAAGCTTACGCCCGAGGTTATCCCGCTGGTGTTCGACACCTGGCGCTGGCAAATTCAAAAAGCATATCAAGACGGTGATTTACTTAAGGCTAAAAGGCTGATTGCTTGTTTTGTGAGTAAAATAGAACTTGGAAATAATGCCGCAATTATTCATTACACTTATCCTGTTTCTATTCCCGCCGAAAATTATACTTTTGCCAGCGCCCACAAAATAAAATGATGGGGATCGTGCGCAGTACTTCAGCATCCACTTCAAAAATCCTGCAGATCGCAGGATTTTTTTGATTAACAAGATCCCCTTGTGCCATTTTGTCTTTTGCGGCGGGAAGCTGCCTTGCCAGGTTTGAATCTCCACTAATTCTTTTCACGCTTCATCCCTCTGCTATAATCCCGCACATGATTCTCATCACAGGCGCAACCGGTTTCATCGGACGTACCCTCGTGCGCCAGCTTTCCACCATTGGGTATCCGCTTCGAGCTTTGATCCGCCCTTCGCCGCGAACTCCGCGTTTGCCCAAGGGCGTGCCTGTGGAAGTGGCTGTGGTCAGTTTTTCCGACAAGCGCGGCCTGCGCGCTGCCATGCGCGATGTGGACATTGTCATTCATCTCGCCAGCGCAGAGAATCAAGGCAGCCGCGGCAACCTACTAACCACCGACATTCAGGGGACGGAAAATCTCGTCGAAGCGGCGGCAGATGCCGGCGTGGATCGATTCTTTTATCTCAGTCATATCGGGGCGGCGCGTGCTTCGGCGTATCCCGCTTTCAAAGCGAAGGGCATCGCAGAGGAACACATCCGCGGCGGCAAGGTGCCGTACACCATCTTTCGCAGCTCGCTGGTGTATGGACCTGAAGACCATTTCACCAACAATC
>Ga0268298_10001204_pt1 | contig 31031 bp, 26 predicted proteins | sample WWTPWeurt_MetaG_FD_194462 | JGI IMG/M metagenome (GOLD analysis project Ga0268298, IMG submission 194462) | Activated sludge microbial communities from WWTP in Nijmegen, Gelderland, Netherland - WWTP Weurt | ecosystem: Engineered > WWTP > Aerobic digester > Activated sludge | place... | reverse complement strand
ACGCTGCAGCCGTGGGCGACGTGCTGATCGGGCCCACGACCATCGAGCACGTGAAGGAGCGCATCGAGCTCGAGTGGGTCCCGCCACTGAAACTCAAAGGAAAGGCCGAGCCAGTCGCCGCCGCCATCGCACGACGCGAGCGAACGCACAGCCTGACCGTCAAGAACCCGAAGTCCGAGCTCGGGACGCCGACGCTCGGCCGGGACGCCGAGCTCGCGACCGTCCTCCGCGAATACGAACTTGCGCGCGCCGGCTCGGCGCGCTGGCTCACCGTCATCGGCGACCCGGGCACCGGCAAGAGTCGCCTCCTGTCCGAGGCCGTTCGCGCTCTCCGTCGCACGCGTGACGAAGTCGACATGGTCCGGCTCGAAACCTCGCCTGAGACCGAACGCGCGCCTTTCCAGCTACTCCGTGCCTTCTTGCTGGCCCGTGCGGGAACGGCCGAGACCGCCTCTGGGCCCGTGGCGGTCGATGCCACGCTTCGCATGTTCGTCGAGGCGCTGGGCGAGGAGCTCGGCCGCGAAGCCAACGCCTTCGTGGGGCACGTGCTCGGCTTCGACACCGCAGCGAACCCGACCTTCGACCAGATCACGCAAGACGTGGGGCAGATCCGCGGGCGTGCGCAGGTCCTCTTCTGCGCGTTCGTCCAGCAGAGCTGCGCGCGACGCCCGCTCGTGCTCGTGGTCGAGGATCTGAACTGGGCGGATCGAGAGAGCCTTGCCTTCTTCGCCGAGCTCCTGTCGGGAGGAGGTCGGGCGCGCCTGTTCGTACTGGCGTCGGCGCGATCGACGCTGCGTGACCGGGAACATCAGTTGGCTGGCCGCCCAGGGCATGTCGAGCTGCCGCTCTCGGGGCTCGACGCCGATTCTTCCCGAGCGCTGGCACGAGCACTCCTCGGGCGAGTATCGGCCCTGCCGCCGGTGTTGGTCGATTTCGTGGCGGAACGAGGTGCCGGCAACCCGTTCTTCATCGAAGAGGTCGTGCGCTGGTTGATCGCGCGCGGCGTGGTACGCACCGACACCGAACCGTGGAGCGTCACGGCCGATACTCCGCCGGAGGGCTCCCTCCCACCGCGCGTCGAGCTGGTCCTCTACGAGCGCATCGGGCGGCTGAGCCCGCCCGCGCGAACGGTGCTGGAGGCCGCGTCGGTGGTGGGCAACACGTTCTGGACGGGTGCCATCGACGCGCTGCTGGACTCACCAGCAGAAGACGATGCGTGGGCCGAGCTCCGAGAGTCCGGCCTCGTGGACGAAGAAGCCGTCTCGCGCTTCAGCAGTGACCGGCAATTCCAGTTCACGCACGCCCTCTTGCGAGAGGTCACCTACGAATACGCATTGATGAAGCACCGGCGCGTGTACCACCGGCGGACGGCCGAGTGGTTCGCGCGCAGCGACCGGACGCCGAGCGAGCGCGTCGCAGCCAACATCGCCTGGCACTTCGAACGCGGCGAAGACCTCCGCTCTGCGCTGGAGTGGTACTCCGTCGCCGGCGAGCATGCGCTCGGGGCGGACGCGCCGGACGCAGCACTGGACGCTTTCCGGCGCGCGCTCCAGCTTTGCTCGGGCCTCGACGTCGACCCCGCGCGGCTGGTGGGGATCCACGCGGGGCTCGGCGAAGCCCTGAAGTCCAAGGGCAGGCATGGCGAAGCCGTGGAAGCGTTCCGCGCCATGCAGAGCGCCGCGAACATTGCCGGAGACCCGCGCGCCCAAGCGCGAGCCGAAAACGGCAGAGCGTGGGCGGAGAGCCAGGCGGGTCGATACGCCGAGTGCATCGAGAGCGCCCTGCGCGCGGAGGCCGTGGCGCGTTCGATTCTGGAGCTCGGTGGCGACGAGACATCGACCGAGGTCCGCGAGGCGCGCGTCGAGCTGGCCAACGCGCTGCACAACCGCGGGTTCGCCCACGCGCTGCTCGGCGAGGCCGACTCGGCCATCGGGCTCGGCGAACGTGCGCTAGAGGTGGCGCGCTCTCTGGGCGCGGAACGCGAGATGGCTCTGGCCTCCAACCTGATCGGCGTGGCGCACTACTACGTGCTCGGCGACTACGATGCGGGCGCGCGCCACCAAGAGCGGGCGCTCGCCCTCTATCGGCGCATCGAAGACCGCTGGGGCATCGCCTGCCAGCTGACGAACCTGGGGGAAACCGCCCGCGCGCGGGGCGATGCGCGGGCAGCCGTCGCGCTCGGAAGCGAAGCTTTGGCCATCACGCGTGAGATCGGCAATCGGACGCTCGAGCTGCTCTGCCTCGGGAACCTCGGCGCTGCGCAGGTCGAGGCAGGCGACCACGCCGCCGCCGGGGTCACGCTGTCGCAAGTGATCGAGCTCGCGCGGGAGAGCCCCGACGTGCCCTTCTTCTTGTCCGAGACGCATCGCTACCTGGCCGAGGCTCGCGCTGCGTCGGGCGACTTCGCGGCAGCCCTCGCCGCGGGGCTCGAGGCCCTCGAGCTCGGGCGTCGCGCAGGACGAGCGGATTTCCAGGGCGCAGCCTGGCGTGCGCTGGGGCTCTCGTTGGGGAAGCGCGGCGGCAGCATCGAGGTCGACGGGCGAGCGTGCGACGCCGAGACCTGCTTCGAGCGGAGCGTCGCGAGCCTCGAGGACAGCGCCATCGCGCGGGAGCTCCAGGCGACCTACCGGGTCTGGGCGAGTTTCGAGCGCGAGCGCGGTCGCACGGCGAGAGCCGCCGAGCTCGAACGACTGGCCGATTCGACCGAAGAGCTCCGACCCCCACCCGTCCGCAACACGCTCGTCTGAGAATGCGTCGCGCAGTGTACGGCCCCGCGAGCGAACATCTCCATCGCTTGCGTCTCGGGCGGCCGCGGTTACTCTGACCCGATGTCGTTGCGAAACACGCTCCTCGCCTCCGCGCTGCTCTCCTCGTTCTTCTCGTTCGCTTGTGGAAGCGACGACTCCTCCGGCGGCTCGGGAGGCACCTCGACGGGCGGCAGCAGTGGCGCGGGCGGGTCAGGCGGTTCGAGCGCGAGCGGCGGCAGCGGCGGCAGCGGCGGCAGCTCCGCGAGCGGCGGCACCGCGGGCTCGGGCGGTACCGCGGGCTCGGGCGGCAGCGGCGGAGGACCCGTGGACGGCGGCGCCGGCAGCGGCGGCAGCAGCGGCAGCGACGCCGGGACGTCGACGTTCAAGGTGGACCTGACTCAGGCGGCGTTCAGCGCCGACTGCACGTCGGGCGGCTCGGGCGAGATCGACGGCACTTTCGACGCGTCCTACGACAACACCGGGAACGCCTCGAGCGTGACTGGCACGTTGACCAACGTCGAGCTCACGCTGGCGGGAAGCGCCAAGACGATGAAATGGACGTTTCAGCCCGCCCCGGTCGACTCCGGCAGCGTGGCGGCAGGCGCCACGAGCCAAGTGACCTACGCACCGCAGGCTTCCACGGGCTCGGGCTCCGACAATCCTTGCGGCTTCTGCAACGGAGACGTGACGTTGAAGGTCACCTGGACGCTCGACGACACCGCGAAGACCCAGCTCACCGACACTTTGGCGTCCGGGAAGCTCGCCTGTAAGGTGAATTGACGCGCCGGCGCTTCACCGATCGATTGCGGCCTCGAGCGCGCCCGGAGAGCGCGAACGGGGCACGTAGCCGCGCTCCTCGAGATCCACGCGATCCTCCTCGATGGCTTGCTCTGCGAGCCGGCTCACCACGCGCCGGAGGAGCGGCCGCGCCAGCCGATTGAATCCTCGAAGCGGGAAGTCGATCCGCGCCTCGACCCGCGTGGCGTCGGGTCCCCGCGGCTCAAACTCGACGCGCAGCGTTCCCCCTGCGAAATCGCCCGACACGTATTCTTCGACGACGCTCCCGTCCGGAGCCACGTAGACCAGGAGCTCGTCCACCTTCGGGAGCCCGAGGACGCGGAACTCGACCCGCACCCGCTGACGGTCACCCAAACGCTCCAGGACGGAATAGCGAAGTCCTCGGTGCACGTCGTGCTCGATGTGGTGGTCGAAGTCGAGGAAGTGGGCGCGGACGATGTCGACGGGGCGGCGATAAACGCACTCCTTGGTCAGTTCGAGACGAGACATGAACGCCGTACGAATGAAAGGCCCCAGCGGATCGACGCTGGCCGCCCCGGTCAACACTCTGGCCGGCGCGGTCACGGCTCCACGTCGCCCCCGGGCGTAGCCTCGACGTATGGCAAGCGAGAGGATCGGTGGCTGGCTCCTTTCGGGAGCACTGGCGCTTTTCGGTTGTTCGGCGACGGACACGGATACTGCGGAGTCGGGCTCGAGCGAACCCGGCGACGACCTCGCCTGGGCGGAAGGCAAGGCCGACGGCGCCGATCCCGCGTCGGTCGAGAAAGCGTTCTCGTCCACCGACACGGTGTCGTGTGCCAACGCGGCCGGCCTGCTACCGCCCTTCGACGCCGGCGCCGGCGGCACCTGGCTCACACGCGACACTCCCCACTTCTTCGTCCAGTACAAGAAGACCGGGGCCGATCGCGTGGCCGCGGCTTGGCTCGACCTATCGCCCCACAACGGACACCCCGACTTCGTCGACGCCGTGGCCGAAGGCGCCGAGCAAGCCCACTCCAGGTTCGTGGGCGAGCTCGGCTACCCCGACCCGGGCAAGACGACCATCTACCTCAAGGATGCGGACGGCTACTTCGGCTACATGAGCCAAGGCGTCGTGGTCGTGGACAACGACTCCTACGCCTTCAAGATCTCGCGGCACTTCCTGCGAGCCACGGTGGCCCACGAGTATTTCCACGTGCTCCAGGCCGAGCTCGCGGAAAACTGGTCGGAGCAAGATCACTGGCTCACCGAGTCGAGCGCGGTGTGGGCGGAGCAGGACGCCATGGATCTCTGGGGCGGTTTCGTGGGCGGTTTCGTGCGCGACACCGTGGTGGCGGGAAGGCTGAAGCAGGGCGTCCACCGATCGCTCCTGAACAACGACCCCGTGTTTGCTGCGAACTTGGGCTACGCGACCTACCTGTTCGAACAGTTCCTGGTCGAGAGGACGGGCGACCCGGGCGTGGTGAAGCGCCTGTTCGAGCTCATGGGGCAGGGCCAATCTGCGCTCGGCGCGATGGATCAGATGTTGAACGAGCGGGGGCTCGACTTGGAGAGCACGTTTCGCGAGTGGACCGCCTGGAACTACCTCATCGGCAGTCGCGACGACGGCAAGCACTACTCGGACGGCAAGAGCGTGTTCCACGGGCTCGCCAGCAGCCACGTGGAGAAGACCTTCTCGTCGCCACCATCCGCCTGGCAGACCACCAGCACTCCGCCCGAGCTCCTGGCCGCCAACTACGTCGAAGTCGGTATCGCGAAGGGCACGACGTCGCTCCACCTCGAGATCGATCCGCTGGGCAAGCAGCGGATGGGACTCACCACGCTCGGCCGGCACCGGACCGACGGCAAGTGGTCCACGATTCACCACCCGGCGGCCGACGGTGCAAGTGCGCTCGACCTCGACGTCTCGGCCTTGGACCGCGTCGTCCTGGTCGTCCAACACCTCCTGTCCGACGACGTCTCAGTGAGCCAGAAACCCGTGGCGTATCGCTATCGAGCCACGCCGAAGTGAGCATCGCCCTCGCGCAGGAGCGCGAAGATTGATAGCCTGGGCGAAGGTAGGCCGTGACTCGATTCGTGGTGCACGTCGTCACGTTGGCGATCCTGTCGTCGAGCTGCGCCGGCGGCGACGAGGTCGACGAGTCCGACAACCAACCCTACGGCGGCGGTGGCGCCGCGGGCTTCGGCGGCAGCGCGGGCTTCGGCGCGGGCGGCATGACGTCGGGAGGAGGCGGGAGCGGCGGAGCAGCGGGAAGCGCGGGCGTGTCCGGAGCCGCGGGCACGGGCGCGGGCGGTGGCGACCCGACCAACGACTGCTGCACACCCGCATCTTCTCCCGGCTGCACGGACGCCAAGGTGAGCGCCTGCGTGTGCTCCAACGAGCCCTACTGCTGCACGACTTCGTGGCACCCGATGTGCGTCGTCTCCGTCAACACCTACGCGTGCGGCAACTGCTCCATCCCCGGCTCGGGTGGTGGCGGCTCCGGCGGAGGCGGCGGAACGGGCGCGACGGGCGGGGGCGGGGGCACCGGCGCGAGCGGCGGAAGCGGAGGCAGCGGCGGAACGCACACGGGGGGCAGCGGAGGCACGAGCTCGGGCGGGTCGGGCGGCAGCGGGGGTACTCCGCAGTGCACCGGCGCCAAGGCATTCGAGTGTGGCGGCAGCGACTACCAGTGTTCGTCCGCCAAGTGCGTCAAGTGCTCGGCGGGCACCAAGAACTGCAACGGCCTGCTCGGGTGCGAGTGCGGCACGACGTGCAGCGGCACCTCGTGCTCCACGTGCAGCGATCCCGGTCCCGAGCCCAACAACACGCTCGCGTCGGCGAGCTCCGCCTGCCCGACGTCGGTCTGCAGCATCAACGACTGCGACGTCTCCGGCTCTTCCGTATCCGGCGTGATCAAACCCGGCGGTGACGCGGACTTCTTCAAGTTCTCTGGCACCGACGGCGTGTGCGTCGTGGGTCCGGGCATCTCCACCACGACAGCCGGCATCCAGGCCTGCGTGTTCGCCCAATGCGCCGACGCCTCCGACGGCTTCAAGAGCTGCACGCAAGGCACGCAAGCCACCGAAGGGACGCTGAAGGGTTGCTGCACTTCCACCGCGGGCTCTGCCGAGATCAATCTCGACTGCGCGAGCTGGACCGATTCGGCCACGGTGTACGTGCGGGTGAAAGGCACGTCGACGACCGCCTGCACGCCCTACGACGTCGCGTACCATTACTAGGGCTGGTGGCCCTTGCCGGCCTCGCCCCCCGCGGCTCGGCCCGGGAGACGTTCACGCGTGCGAGGACGGCATCAGGCCGAGAGCGCGCGCTACCGCGCCATCCAATCGCGCACGATCGGCCCGATGTCGTCGGGGCTGAGCCAGACGATCCCCGACTCGCCGTCCGAGCTCCGGTGCAGGAGGGCGCTGTACTTCCGGCGCCCGAACATGCGCCGCTCGACGCCCATGACTTCGGCCCGAGGCACGAACCGGTGGTGATCCGCGAACTCGCCGCCGGCGCGCACGAGGACCCCATCGGGGAGCAGATACGTCCCCATCTTGGCGACGATGCGACGGTCGCGCGTGGCGTCGGCGACGTGCACGGCGCGCGCGGAGAGCACCCCCACGGCCAGGAGCAGCACACCGAGCGCGAGCAGGGCGCCCCAGATCCCGGGTCGCTCGTCGCGGAGGGAGTAGGCGCCGGACAGCGCGCCGAGCCCGCCGAAGATGCCGATGCCCGCGAGACGCGACGCGAAACTGTGGCTGCCGAACGCAACGTCCTCTTCGTGCCAGCGCGGCACGAAGGTCACGCCCGGGAGCTCGAGCACCTGGTAGCCGTGGCGCTTTCGCCAGCGCGGCTCGCCCTGCTTCTCGGGACCTCGTGCGAGGATTTCGCTCTGCGCTGCCTCTACTGCTTCGAGCGCGCGCTGGTGTTCCGCGGGCGCGTCCGCCGAGGGCTGGAGCTCACCACTCTTCGGGTCGACGCCAGCGGAGGCCATGACCGCTCAGCCTACACGCAGCAGGGCCGACCCACCACCGGTCGAGCTCCGGCGAGCCGTGCGGTTCGAGCCGCGTCGAGGGCGGCCCGAACCCAACTTCAAGGTGTCGCGACGCAGGTGGATTGGTGCTTGGGAGGATTGCGGACCACGTTGGCGCTCGTGAGCACGGACCAGCTTTCCTCGCACTCGTTGTTCTTCTTGACCACTACCTCGATGGAGGGATTCAAGGGCGAGGGCGTGGAGCAGAGCCCTTGGGAAACGACCTTGCTCACGACCGCGTCGATGAACGCCCCAGGCTGGAGAGCTATGGGACAGCAAGGGATGCCGTTCGAGTAGTCGAACGAGCTCGGGCTCTCGCTCAGCACTTGTTCGATGGCCGTGGTCAGCGCATTCCCGTAGTTCTTGGGCAGATCCGCGCAGCCCCAAGCCGAGGCGTTGGGGTCGCTGCAGTCGAGGGCGCCGTTTGGGTTGCAGCTGATGACCACTCCGCCCGACCCGGCCGTGCCGCCGCTGCCACCGCTGGCCGTGCTGCCACCTGCACCGCCGCTCGCGCTACCCCCGCCGCTCGCAGCGCCGCCCGCGCTCGGGACGCCACCTCCACCCGGAAAGCTGCCGCTGCTTCCGTCGATGACCCCGGAGGTGCCGCCACTCGCGCCAGCGCCCGTGCCGCCGCCCGTGTTCGTGTCGCCTTCGTCACTGGCACAGGCCGTGAGCACGAAGGCACTCACGGCCGCGAGTGAGGTCCGAACGAGCACGCCGCGATCCTGTCGAAGGGCGGGGGAAACGTCAATCCACGCGTGGCTCCGGGCCGCGTCAGCCCGAACCAGCGCTGACCTCGAGCAACTTCTGGCGCTCGCGTTCGCCGGCCCAGCGCCGAGCGGTGAGCGCGAGCCCGACACATGCGGCGAGGGCACCGACCAGCGTGCCGCAGGCGACGAAGTAGAGCGGTGAGAGTTCGGAGAAGTCCTCTCCACGCCAGCACACCGCACCGTGGTGGGTGCTCGCGTCGAAGCCGCTGGTCGAGGTGGCCTTCAGAGTCCAGCCAGGCGGACACGCGAGCTCGCCGAACACGCTCTGAACGGGTGGCAGAAGCGCCAAGAGCAGCGCCCCCATGGGCCCCACCGCGACGAGGGACGCCAGCGAAATCAGGAGTGGCGTATGGACCGCAGCGGGGAGCGGCAAGCCCGACTCCCGTGCCCGGGACGTCTTCGCCGCGTGCCTCGAGCGGAGCACGGCGAGAGTGATGGCAGCACCCGCCACCACGGCGGCACACAAAGCAAACACGATCACGCTTCGTTGCCCTCACGGGACGCCTCCCGCCCGTTCGCGTCAAGCCCGGATCCACGTCGGTCCGGGCCGCTCCGGTCAACGCTCTGGCCAGCCCGGTCAATGACCGGGTAGCGCGATGTGGGGCAAAGTCGCACCGAGGACGAGGAGAAGCCCATGTCGGTCACGAGGTCGATCGGTGTCGCGAGCTTGGTGCTCTTCTGGGCTGCGAGTGCGAGCGCGCTCACGCCGCCGACCAAGGGCGCCACGGCGTTCCCGGCGAACGTCGAGCTCAGCCTCCCTTTCCCGGCAGGCGCGAAGGCGCGGGTGCTGGCCGGCTACGGTCCGTATGCGGGCTCGGAGCTCCACGTGTACGCGGACTCCACCTACAAGGCGAACGAGTACCACGCGCTCGACCTGGTGATCGACGGCAAGCCCAACGGTGGCAAGGGCACGACGGTGGTGGCGCCGCTCGCCGGCAAGGTACTGAAGTCCGGCTGGGCGACCTCGAACTGGAGGAACTACGGCGAGCGCATCGTGCTCGAGCACGACCTCGGCGACGGACATCGCTACTACAGCGTCTACGCACACCTCGATTCCATCGCCGTCAGCGAAGGGATGACCGTCCGGGTGGGTCAACCCATCGGCACACTGGGCTCATCCTGCAACATGGCTGCCAGCTGCCCGAGCTTCGACTCACCCCATCTCCACTGGTCGATTCATCGTGACGCGCTGATCGGCGGCACGGGCACGGGCGGCTCCTATGCGGGACACGCCGTGGTGCCCGAGCCACTCGACGGCGAGGAAGACCTGGTGGTGGGTAGCCTGATCACGAGCACCACTACCGAGGAGCACGCTTGCGGCGACGGAGTGTGCAGCGGCTCCGAGACCGGCGGGAATTGCGCCGGCGACTGCAAGGCATGCGAGCCCGTACCCGCGGCGGGGCGCGTCATCGACGACGGCGATGCGTGTTTCGAACGGCTCGGGCCCGCCATGAACTGGCACCTCTCGAGCGGGGGACTCGAAGGCGATCTTTCGTGGACGTACGTCCGCGGCGCAACGAAACCCGAAAGCCAGGCGCGTTGGAACCTCGAGCTCGCGTCTGCTGGCAGCTACGACATCGAGGTCTACACGAAACACGTGGGAGGCTACACCTTGTCGAAGAAAGCAAAGTACTCGGTAACTCACGCTGGACAGACGTCGACGATCACGCTGGATCAAGGCGCGAAAGACGGCTGGCAGAAGCTCGGGACCTTCGCGTTCGCCAAGGGCGGCAAGCAGTCGGTGCGCCTCGACGACAACACTTGGGAGAGCTTGCTCCCGACTCGCCAGCTCCTGGCCGATGGCCTGCGGGTCACTCCCGCGAATGGTGAAGGCAAAGGCGACGCGCCGGGCCACGCAGGCTCGGCGAGCGAGTCCGACGCCAGCACGGACGCCGCTTGCGCGGTGAGCCGTCCCGGCTCACGCGGGCTCGGCCTCGGCGGGCTATCGCTCGCCGTAGTCGCCGGGCTCTTGGGCGCGAGACGGAGGCGAAGCGGAGCGCAGCGCCTCGAGCTCTCGCGAAGGAGCGTGGCCGGCTTCTCACTGCTGTCGCTCGCGTTGGCGCTGCCCGCTTGCACCAACGGGACCGGTGACGATTCGGGCGACGACATCGCCGAAGAAGAGCCGCTCGATCCCATGGATATGAGCTTCGAGATGGACCCGCTCGGCAAGGGCGACGCCGTTCGCAAGCTCCCGCCCCTGAAAGCGCTGTGGGACGCCTACCCCATGGGGCCGGCCGCCGACGTGAAGAAGAAGATCGGCGGAGCGGTCGACGCCGCCTGGATCACCAACACCTGTACCGTGCGCCTCAGCCGCTCGCTCAACTACGGGGGCTTCGACGTTCCGAATCCGTCCAAGGCGAAGCCCATGAACGTCATCCAAGGTGGCGACAAGAAGTGGTACGCCTTTCGCGTGCGCGAGATGTCGGAGTACTTGAGGACGCGCGTCGGAAAGCCCGACGTGGTCAGCACGGACCGAGACGATTTCTTGGGCAAGAAGGGCATCATCAAGTTCACCATCAGCGGCAGCACCGCCTACACCGGCCACTTCGACCTCTGGGACGGCACGGGCCCGCGCAACCACGAGTACTTCGGTGAGCAAGCGGAGCTGTGGATCACTCCGGAAACTTCGGCCGACGCGGGCGCCGAGGGCGGTGCCGACGCCGGTGCAGACGGCCACTGAGCGGCGCGAGTACTTCCCCATCGGCAGGATGCCGTCATCCACGCCTGAATGTGTCGCGGGCCCGAGCCGCGGGGGGGAAGGCGGCAAGGCCCCCCATTCTCAATAGCAGCAGGTGCCAGTGGACCAGAGCGCCGTGCTGCCGAGGTAGACGACGACGTTGCCGTCCTCCTGCACCACCAGATACGCGCCGGCGTAGCCTGCCGTGTTGGAGGACCAGCAGGGGCTGCTGCCGGCGTAGACCACGAAGTTTCCGTCCCCCTGCATCGCGGCGTGGTCGCAGCTGGTGTTCGCAGTGTTCGAAGACCAAAGCGGGCCGGGCGGACCATAGACCACGAGGTTGCCATCGCCCTGCATGGTGAGGTTCACGTTGCCCTTGCAGTTGGAGAGCTGCTGGCCGCTGCTGAGCGATTGGCCTGGCTGAAGCGTTGCGCTGCACACGCAGTTGCCGCTGCCGTCGCAGGTCTTGCCGGAGCCACAAGTGCCACACGAGCCTCCGCAGCTGTCTGAGCCACACTGTTTGCCACTGCACTGCGGCGCGCAGACGCATTGGCCGTTGGAACACGTCGTCGTGCTCGAGCAGTTGCCACAAGAACCACCGCAAGCATCCGGCCCACACTGCTTGCCCGAGCACTGCGGCACGCAATTGCACGAACCGGCGTTGCAGCTCTGGCCGGAACCACACGTACCGCAGGTTCCGCCGCAGGCGTCGGGCCCGCACTTCTTGGTTCCACACTGCGGGTCGCACGCGCAGACGCCCCCGTTGCAGCCCTGTCCGCTGGGACACGTTCCACACAGGCCACCGCAGCCGTCCGAGCCGCAGCTCTTCCCAGAGCACGTCGGCGTGCAGCTCGCGCTGCATGCGCCGGTGGTGGTGTTGCAGACCTGTCCACTCGGACACGTCCCGCAGGTTCCACCGCAACCGTCCGGGCCGCACGATTTGCCCGAGCACTTGGGCGTGCACGAGGTGCTGCATTGCCCGTTCACGCAGGCCTGACCGGTCGAGCAGGTGCCACAGCTCCCGCCGCAACCGTCGTCGCCGCACTTCTTGCCCGTGCAGTCCGGTGTGCACTGGTCCACGCACTTGCCGAGCGCACAGAATTTCGGACAGCTCCCGCAGGAGCTACCACAGCCGTTATCACCGCAGACCTTCCCGGTGCAGGAGCCCGAGCAGGTCGGTTGGCAGAGCGTTCCGTCGCTCGAGCAGAACGCATCGCCCCAGCAGCTCCCGCACAGCTTGCCGCAGCCGTCGGGACCACAAATCTTGTTCTTGCAGTCCGGCGTGCAGACCGGTCCGCCGTCGCCGGCGTCGGATCCAGCGTCCGCAAGGGAGTTGGATGGCGCGTCGTCTGCTGCAGCGGAGCAGCCCAGGCTCGAGAAGAGGAGCACGAGAAGCGCGAGAAGCCGCACGCTCGAAGCATACACCCCGGGGCGCCACCGGGGAAAAACCGGAGCAAACGCGCGGGAACTCGCGCCCCCTCAGTTGAAGTTGCACTCGGCGAGCGGCTCGACGCCCGTGTACGTATTGCCCTCGGCTTGGAACTCGACACAAGCGGCCGTCGGGCTCTTGCTTTCGCAGGCGGGATAGTCCCCGTTCGGGTCGCCACCGTTCGCGCATTCGATGACGCTCAGCGAAAAGCATGCGTCTTCCGACTTCACCACAGCCGCGCCGAACACGGTGGTGCCCCTTCGTCCTGGATCACGCCCCCCGCGAACGCGCACTCGGGGCCGGGTTGGCATTCGCACGCCCGCTTGCAGCGAGCCCGATGGGCGGCCTCGCAGGTGCCGCTCTTCGGCGCCGACCCGTCGCTGTTGGAACCCGCGCAGGAGCTCGCGAGAGCGAGCACCACACCGAACGCGATGGCGAGGACCGGATACCGGATCATGCGAACATCCTAGCTTCGAATCGGCGTGCTGCGAACGGCGGAGCGCTCGTCACGCCCTGGGTGTAGGTTAGCGAGCCCATGGCGACCCCGCGTCATCTGCTCCTGACCACGTCGACCTACGCCTACCTCGAACCGAGTGTCCTCGCCGCAGGCGACTTCGAACGAGGCAACGTCGAACGCAAGAGCTTCCCCGACGGCGAGCGATACCTGCGCATCGCCAGCGAGGTTTGGGGCCGCGATGTCGTGCTGCTCGGGGGCACGCCGAGCGACCTCGATTGGCTCGAGGTCTACGATCTCGGCTGCGCCATTTCGCGCGCGGGTGCGCGTTCGCTCTCCATCGTCATGCCCTACTTCGGCTATGCCACCATGGAGCGCGCGACCTTGCCGGGCGAAGTCGTGACGGCGAAAACGCGCGCACGACTCGTTTCCGCCATCCCGCCGTGCGAGGCCGGTACGCGCGTGTTTCTCTTCGACCTGCACACGGACGGCATCGAGTTCTACTTCGGCGACGCCCACGTGACGCATCACGTGTACGGCGCGCCGGTGGTGACGCGCGCCATCGGCGCCGCGATGCAGGGTCGCGACTACGTGCTCGGAGCCACGGACGCAGGTCGAGCCAAGTGGGTGCAGAGCTTGGCCCACGACCTCGGGGTCGAACCCGCGTTCGTGTACAAACGCCGGGACTCGAGCTCGGGAGACTTGGCCGTGACGGGCGTCAACGCGGACGTGCGCGGGCGCGAGGTCATGATCTACGACGACATGATCCGTACCGGTGGCTCGCTGCTCCAGGCGGCACGCGCCTACCGCGATGCCGGAGCCACTGCAGTCCACGCCATCGCCAGCCACTTGGTGCTGCCCGGCGAGTCGCTGACGAAACTGCGGGCGGCAGGCGTGCTCAGTCGTGTGCTCGGCACCGACTCCCACCCAGCAAGCCAGAAACTCTCGAGTGAAGATCTCGCTCCAGTGGCCGAGCTCCTGGTCGCTGCCGTCGCGCGGTCGTGAGGGTGCGAGGGGTCATGCGTTTCCCGGCGAGCGTGGCGGGTGTTCGCGGCGAGCTTCGCCCGTCGAACGACGCCGAGTCTGGACGCTTCACGCTGACGGCCGGCGGCGTCACTCGGCCCGTCGACGGCCCCGAAGACTGGGTCGAAGGCGCCGAGCTGGGCGCCGAGGTGAGCGTCGACTACGGAGGCTTCACGCTCACGGTTCGACGCGCTCCGGAAGGTAAGCGGTATCGAGCGTCGGCGCTGGGAGTTCGGGGCGAAGAGCGCGTGGACGAAGAGCTCGCGCTCTGGTCGCTGCTGGAGGCGCTCGGCGAAGAGCGCGCGCCCAGGGCTTGCTTCTTCTGCAAATGGGCCGACGTCGAGGCAGGCGGTGGTTGGGGCAACTACGGCTGCTTCGTCGAGGCCTCGGCCGCGTACGAGAAGTATTGTGCTGGCGAGAGCGGTGCCGCGCTCAAGTGGGTGACCTCGCTCGGCCCGCGCTGGATCGATCCGTGGGAAAGTTGCGACCGCTTCCGACTTCGCCCCGTCGGCTTCGGGTATCGAGTACGCCCCGAGAAGCCCTGAAGGAAGGTCAGAAGCAGCCGCCGCACTCGTCTTCGCACAGGCAACCGCAACCCGTGCAGTAGCCCGGAAGCGCCTTGCAACTCGATGGGCATTCGCTGCACGTGGCGCCCCTGCTGGCTTTCACGCACGTGCCTGCGGCCGAGCACATGTCCGGGGCGGCGCAGCTTCCGCATCTCCCCCGCACAGGTCGGAGCCGCAGCTTCGATTCTTGCAGCTCGGAGCGCACGCCGTGCAGGTTTCCCCGCAGGCGAACAGGCCGTGGTCAGAGAAATCGTGGTCGGGTCCGTAGGGCACTTCGTAGCCGCGTTCTCCGAGGGCCAGGGTGTCCTCGCCGTACGCCGCATGACCATCTTTCGCGCGACCGCGAGAGCTGCGCGCTGCCGGCGCGCCCGCCGTCACCAGCGCGACTGGATGTTTGCCATGAAGGCGTAGGGATATCCGATATCGAAGGCGCTGGCGTCGTTCAGGCGCTTCATCTCGTCGTCCGAGAGGCGCAGTTCGGCGGCACCGAGGTTCGCGTCGAGCTGCTCGAGACTGCGGGCGCCGAAAATCACCGAGCTCACGCTCGGCCGCTGGATGGCCCAGCGAAGCGCCACCGCCGTCGGGCTGGTGTTGCGCTCCACGGCGACGGCCGATACGGCGTCCAGGATCCGCCAGTTTCTCGCGGTGTCGAGGCCTTGGAGCCGGTCTTTCCATTTCTCGAGGCGCGTTCCGGCTTCCGGGGCTTCCCCTTTCCGGAACTTCCCGCTCAGAAATCCACCGGCCAGCGGCGACCACGGCAAGACTCCGAGCCCGAAGCGCTGGCAGAGCGGGATGTGCTCGCGCTCGAGCTCCCGCACCACGAGCGAGTACTGCATCTGAAGCGAAACGAAACGATGGAGGTGTTCGCTCCTGCTGGTCCAGAGGCTGTCCGTCAGGCGATACGCCGCGTAGTTGCTGGCGCCGAGGTAGAGGACCTTGCCTTGGTGCACGAGGTCGTCGAGCGCGCGGAGTGTCTCCTCCTCCGGTGTGTCGATGTCCTGCATGTGGATCTGATAGAGATCGATCCGATCGGTACGAAGGCGCCGCAGGCTCTCCTCCACGGCTCGCACGACGCGCAAGCGAGACGCGCCAGTGCCGTTGGCGTCGGGGGCCATGCGAAAGCGAAACTTCGTGGCGAGCACCACCCGGTTGCGCGCCCCACGCTCTGCCATCCAAGCGCCGACCACGCGTTCGCTGAGGCCATCTTGGCCGTAGACGTCCGCGGTATCGATGAAGTTCACGCCACGCTCGAGCGCACGGTCCATGATCCCGAACGAGGTCGCTTCGTCGCAGCCGACCCGGTGCATGAACGACTTCTCGTCGGCCTCGCCGAACGTCATCGCCCCGAGGCACAGTACCGGGACTTTCAAGCCCGAGGTTCCGAGGTTCCTAGATTCCATCGCGCTCTCCTTCGGCGCGATCACTTAGTGAAGGGCGGGCGCGTTCGCCAGCTGGACTCGACCGCGAGCGTTCGATAGCGTCTCCCGCATGAGTCAGGGGCAGTTCCTCCCGCCCGCGGGCAGCTTCGGCGCCCCCGCGATTTCTCCCACGGCCAAGGACGAGAGCGATCTGAACACCTTGTCGATTCTGCACTACGTGTGGAGTGGGCTCATCGGTTGTTCCACGCTGGGCGTGATCGCATACTTCGTGCTCATCGGCGGCATCATGGGGGCTACGGCGACGAGCAGCGGAGCGCCCGCCGGGGGTGCCGCCTTGGGGGCGGGCATCATCATCGTGTTCGCGCTGATCATAGGCGCGGTGATGGTGGCGCTCTTCGTTCTGCACATCATGGCGGCGGCCGGCCTCAAGCAGCGGAAGCGGCGGATGCTCACCTTCATCTCCTCCGCGCTCATGTGCACGAGCTTTCCCCTCGGCACCGCGCTCGGGGTGTGGACCATCATGGTGCTGAGCCGTCCGGGTGTGAAGGCGCTCTACGGCGAGAGCTGAAGCGCCTCGATTCGCGGCTTGCTTGGCCTCAGGGACTGAACGTGGCCTGGTAGCTGACGCTCGCCACCGGCGCGTTTTCGCCGGACGCGAGCGAACTTCCCGGGTCCACCGCGATCACGAGATCGAGCACTTCGCCCGCGCCGACGTTCACGCTGATGGGGCCGGCGGCGGCGTCCTTGGCTTCGACCTTCGCGCTCGCGAGGTTCGAGGGGTTGGCGACTACCGCGTGGGTGACGAGGTCGCCGACCTTGCTCGAGCTCAGCGTCACCGAGACGGTACCCGCCCCGGACGGAGTGAAGCGCAGGGTGCGGCTCCCGAAGTGGACGACGTCGAAGCTGCCCGAGGACCCGTCGAGCTTCGCGCTGATCTCGCTGCCGATACCCGAGATGTCGATGGATGAATAGCCGAAGCGCCCGTCGCCGATGCCGGGCTGGTCGATGCGGGTCGCCACCATGAACTCACCGAACAGGTTGCGGAACGAGCTGCCACCCGGCAGGTGGGCTTCGATTCCGGCGCGTCCGTGGATCGGCTCTTGGGTCACGCCTTTCACGAAGCTCGCTCCGAAGCGGTCCCAGACGTAGGCACCGAAGCTGAAGGTCGCGCCGTAGTCCGAATAGCTCTTCACGCAGAGCGGCGTCGTACTGGTAGCCTTGGCGTAGCTCTTGGCTGCTGGGAGATCGGTCAAGTACCCGGCGCGCACCATGGCAACTTCCGCCAGAGCCTCACTGAGCCACCCTTCGTCGCCCGGATCGTATTTCCACGCGATGAGGTGCACGAGCTCGTGGGCCACGACGCCGAGCATGTAATCGGAGTCGATGGGATTCGAACCGCTGGAGTTCAGGTGCAGCATCTCGGTCTGGTTCGAGGTGGAGCCGCTGCCCTGGTCGGTATCGCGGAAGAAGCCATCGAACGAAATGCCCTGGAACGGCTTCATGGGTACGTAGAACAAGTTCACGCGTGGATCTTGGTCGACGTCCGGAGGCTCACCGAATGTCTCGACGTCCAAGCCGTAGACGCCTTTCGTCGAGTCTGCGGGCGTCGCCGAATCGAACGCGGCGAGCACGCTGCCCACCTGGGGCTCGGTCACGTCCGTTCCCCAGACGGAGTCGGCGACGTAGACGTTGGCGTGGGCACTCTGCCCGCGACAGGTCGCAGCTATTTGCACGTCCTTCGGCGGCATCACGCCGAGGTCCCAGGTCCAAAACTGCTTGGGCGGCGCCGAGCAAGAGAGGCCAGCAGTACCTCCGGCTCCACCCGTCGCGCCCGCGCTGCCGCCGGTACCGGTCCCGCCCGCGCCACCTCCGCCCGTGGCGCCACCGCCAGCGCCGCCCTGAGCGTCGCCTCCGGAGTCGGACCCGCAGCCCAGGTGCAGGAGCGCGAGCGGCAAGAGCCAAGCGAGGCGGGTGGTCTTCGGGAACATGTTCTTCCTCCGTGACTAATCCAAGCACACGACTTCGACTTCGCGCATCACATCGCTGCCGGATTTCCACTCCACGATGCGCCCGTTGCAACCAAAGCTGGTCCAGTAGCGGGCGCAGCGTCCCCTGGGCTCCGGCCCGTTGCAACCAGCGGAACCGCAGCGCACGCCTCGGTACGGCTCCGCGTCGTCCACGAGGCACTCTGCCCGGCAATCGAGCGGACTCTGGCACGCCTTGCCACCGTCTCCGGTGGCGCAGATGCACCCCACGTCGCCGGACAGGCCGTGAGGTCCCCACACTCCATTGCAGGCTTGGCAGGCGCCGGGAGTCGCGGCCCGGCGTTCTTTGCCCCGCCCTCGGTCGAATCTCTCCCCGCGCGGAGCCGGCGGAGGAGTCGCCGACGGCGCCGGTGGCTCTTCTGGCTCACCGGCGTCGGACATCTCGGGTTCCGCGCTCGGCGCGCTCGACGGTGACGGCTTTGGATTCGGCTTCGAGTCGGGCGCCGGGGGTCGCGCGACCAAGGGCTCGGTCCCGGCGCAAGCGACGCCGACTAGAAGCCAGGCGACGGAAACCACGGAGCGCAAGGCGGTCATCGCAGCACTACGGCTTGAAATGCACGCAGCCTTTGAGCGGTGGCATGGTCGTCTCGCAGCTCTGCACGAACGTGGCGGTGATCCCGCAGCCCTGCGCATCGAGCGTCACGATCTCGAAGCTCCCGCTCAGTTGGTTGCAGCCTCTGCCGTCCCCGCTGACGTCGAGCCCCGGATGTCCGTCGTCTTCGAAAGGCCAACGCTGGGCGGCGGGATATGCGCCCGGCGCCAGCGGAGCCCCGAGCTTCTCACTCGACAGCCTCACGTTCCACCAGAGGCCCTGCTTCTCGTTGGTGGGATCGACCTTCACTTCGATGAGGTCCGCCGTCACCGATCCGCTCCATGCGCCTTCGGTCACCACGTCGTCGCTCGGGTGGATGTAGTCACCTTTCTGTCCGTCGAAGACCAACACGTTTCCGGAGTTGCAGTCCGACGAGGAGCAACTGGCGAAGGGATTGGTGCCGCCTGCGCCAGCGCCCCCGGAGCTGCCCCCGGCTCCGGAGAGGTTCCCTCCCCCGCCCGAACCGCCGAGCGGCGTGCTGCCGCCGGAGCCGAACGATAGGTTCTTCGGGTGCGACGAGTCGCTGCCGCAGCCGAGCAGAGCCAACCCCGCGCTCGCGATCCACCCGAACGAGAGGAGGTGAGGGCGAGACGGGTCCCACATGCTGGCCCAGGATAGCCGAAGGCGGCATCGGCGATCCGGACTACGGAGGCAGAGCGGAGCCATGGAAACGGGGACGTCCTCGGGCCTCCTCTCGGGTGTCACGCCTGCAATTTCGACCGCTTGTGGAGGCAATGGCTCTGGGGGCGGCCGCAGAGCGACGCCGGGAGTCATCGGAGCGCGAAGCGCGCGCAGCCGGCTCAGGGGAGGCAGCTCACGCCCAAGCAGATGCCGAAGTCCTTGCACTGCTGGGAAGCGCCGCACGCCGCGGCCGCGGCGTTGGCGACCCCGTCGGCGTTTTGACTGATACACGCGATGCATCCGAAGTCGAGCTGCCCGCTCGTGCAGAGCGGGGCGCAGGGGCCCGAACCAGTGCACTCGGCGACGGTGCAAGCGCCGTTGTCGAGCAGTGCCTGCTTCAGCGAGTCGGCGCCGATCGCACTCTTGCAGCAATCGAAGCGCTGCGAGCAGTCGGTCTGTGAGCAGCCACCGGCTCCGGACGAGCCGGCGGCGCCCGACGAGCCGCCCGAACCACCCGAGCCTCCCAAGCCTCCGGAGCCGCCGGCGGTCCCACCGCTCGAGTTCCCCCCGGAAGAGCTCCCGCTCGCGCCGCCGCTCGCCTGCCCGCCACTGCCTTTCACCTTGTTCGTACTGGACGACGAGCAAGCGAGCAGCAAACCGGCGAGCGCGAAGCAGCACAATCGGGCGGGCATCGCGCGAAGCGTACACCGAGCGCTCGCTGCCGCCAGCCCCACCGCGTGCGCTCGAGCATGTGCGCGCATCGCACACATGCCGCACTGAACCGCACACTACAGTAAGCGGCGGCGAAGACGGGCGCAGCGCCCATCGACGACAAACCTGCGGATCCGCCCGCATCTCGCCGGGACGGTGTCCGCGGGCGAAAGCGCGAGACGGCGTGTGATAGCGTCTCGACGATGCGCCTCCTCCGTTGGCTCGTGGGCGTGACCGTCTTTGGTTTGCCGCGGCTCGCGCTCGCTTCGGACCTGAGCGGCCTCGAAACCTACGCGACCATCGAGTCGGCCGGAGTCCGTGTCACCGTCAACGGCGACGACGACCACGATGCAGTCGTGTACGCCGAGATCCGGAAGAAGGGAGCCGCGACCTTCGAGCGTGGCCATCGCCTCCTTCCCGTCGACTTCGAAACGACCGGAGCGTTCGTCCCGGGGCTCCACATTGGCAGTTCGTTCTTCCTCGAGTCCGACACCGACTACGACGTCCGAGTCGTGCTCGAAGATCCGGACAACGCGGCGCCCGTGGAGCTCGGCGGCAACGTCCACACGCGGTCCGGCACCCCCGCGGCGCCAACCGGAAAGACCTTGCACGTGTCGAGCTCGGGCAACGACGCGAGCGACGGTTCGAGCCTCGAGAAAGCGCTGAAGACGCTGGGCAAGGGCTTGAGCCTGGCCGCACCCGGGGACCGCGTCTTGGTCGAGCCGGGGACCTATCACGAGTCCTTCGCGGCCAGCGTCTCGGGCGCGCCCGGGGCGCCGATCTGGCTTTCCGCCAACGGGGCCGGCGTGATCATCGATGGCAGCGACCCAGCCTTGGCAGGCGCCACCTGGACCGACGAAGGCAGCGGTGTTTGGTCGACTCCGAACGCGTTCGCGGGGGACAAGCAATACCTGGCCGTGGACGGCAAGCGCCTCTACGGCTTCTCGAGCCTCGCGGAACTGACCGCCGGCGCGACGGGCATCGGCGACGCGTTCTACCTCGGTGGCGGCAAGCTCTACGTCAAGCTCGCGAGCGGCGCGAATCCGTCGAGCCACGACGTGCGTCTCGCCAAAGAGCAACGTTTGCTGTTCGATCACTTGCACGACCTGGTCATCGACGGCTTCGAGATCCGCTACTTCTGGGACGCGGCCATCGATTTGCCCGACACCAGCCGTTCCTTCGTCCAGAACAACCACATCCATCATTGTCGGAGCGCGGTCCGGATCCGGCGTGCCGGCGCCACCGAAAACGTGGTGCAGAAGAACCAGCTCGTGGACGACTCGGTCTACGAGTGGCCGTGGAACCAAGTGAAGAGTCACGACGAAGAGGGCAGCGGCGTCGCGATCTCGGGAGGCCGAGGCAACGTCGTGCGAGACAACGTCATCGACGGCTTCTTCAACGGTGTGGGCGCGTCGGGTTGGCCCGACTTCGACCCGGAGATCGCCAGCGAGACCGACGTGACGCGCAATCTCATCCGCAACACGGGCGACGATGCGTTCGAACCCGATGGTCCTGCGGTAAACCAGAGGTTCGTGGGGAACTTCGTCGACCGGGTGTACAACGCGCTCTCGTATTCGCCGCTGAACCCCGGGCCGGTGTGGGCCATTCGCAACGTGATCGCCGGCTACACCCACCACATCGTGAAGCTCAACTATCTCTCGAGCCCGCCCGTCGAGCTTCGCGGCTGGATGCTCGTCTATCACAACACCGGCGTCCCCGGCGCGGGCGCCGACGCGGACGACGCGACGTACATCGAGCCCACCGCTCAATTCGAGCACCTGGTCACACGGAACAACATCTTCGCCGCCAACGGCTATTCGATTCTGTACGAAGCAGGCCCGAACCTCCTCGGGCCCATCGATCTCGACTACGACGACTTGGTCTCGAGCCACAAGACGTCACCCAAGCTCGTGAAGTGGAGCCCGAGCGTGCGCTACGACACGCTGGCCGACTTCGCCGCGGCGACCGGCTACGAGAAGCACGGGGTGGAAATCGCGCCGAGCTTCGTGGACGTGGCCCAAGGGGACTACACACTCGCGGCGGGGTCTCCGCTGCTCGACGTGGGTGAGGTGCTGCCCGGCATCAACGACAAGTGGCACGTCGACGGGCCGGATCTCGGAGCCGTCGAGCGAGGCCTCGGCGGCGGCCCCGGCCCTGGCGGCGCCGGCGGCTTCGGCGGCGGAGGGGCTGGCGGCACCACCGGCGGTGGAGCAACCGGCAACAGCGGCGGAAGCAGCGCGGGAAGCAGCGGAGGAGCTCGCGGGAGCGGCGAAGACGACGACGCCGGCTGCGGATGCCGCGCCGCAGACTCCGAGTCGCGCGCGAGCGTCGCGTGGCTCTTCGTCTTGAGCGTCGCGAGCGCATGCGTGCGGCGCGCCAGGCGCCGAGCTTCGGCGCACACCTCCGAGCGAGGATGATTCGAGGCGTTCGGTGCGCGAGACAGTGAACCCACGCTGGCTTCCGCGCGCACCACGTCTCGACGAAGTCGACTGAGCCAAGCGGACCCGAATCGAGTACGATTCCGCCATGCGACGCCGCTCTGCGCCGGGGCTCACCCTGTTGGCTACGTTGCTCGTCGCTGCATGCGATGGCGGCTCGGAGGGAGGCTCACCCGAGAATTCGGGTGGCACTACGTCGACGGGCGGCGGTGGCGGAGCTTCCGGCAGCGCAACGGGAGGAGGCGCCGGCGCTGGGAGCTCCGGGGGAACCAGCGCGGGCGGCGGAGGATCCTCGGGCGCGGGCGGCTCGGGCGCGACCGGCACGGGCGGCGCGAGCGGCAGCGGCGGCACCTCCGTGACGGGAACCCTCGTCCCGCTCTACACCGATCCGTCGGACCCGACCTGGGCAGCGCTGGTCTCGGCCAAGCAGAAACACCCGAGCGTGCCAGTGATTGCCGTGGTCAACCCCGACAACGGACCCGGCGCAGCGAAAGATCCCTCCTATGTGACGGGGACGAAGGCGCTCGCGGATGCGGGCATCGTGGTGCTCGGCTACGTCATGACCGGCTGGGCGAAGACGGACCCGAAGACCGTGGTCGAACCCGCCATCGATCACTGGGTGAGCTGGTATCCAGCGGTGACCGGCATCTTCTTCGACGAGCAGAGCTCCGATGCCGGTGACGAGGCCTACTACGCCAGCCTGACCGCATATGCGAAGGGCAAGGGGCTCACGTTCACCGTCGGGAACCCGGGGGCCGACGTGCCGGCGACCTACGTGGGCAGCGTGGACATGATGCTGATCTACGAGAGCGCCGGCACCCCGAGCGTCGCGTCGCTGGGCGGTTGGCACACGCAGCATAGCCGCGACAACTTCGGGATCATCCCCTATGCCGTCTCCAAGCTCGATCCGACCTTCGTCCAGAGCGCCAAACCGTTCGTACGCTACGTCTATCTCACCGATGACGACCTGCCGAACCCGTGGGATACGCTGCCGCCCTATTTCGAAGCGCTCATGACCGAGCTGGAGAAGTGAGCACGCGCGTCGCGCTGGCAGACGCCCGGTCTCACACGACGATGTCCTCGAAGCTCCGGATGGGCAGCACTCGCCGGGGCCCCTCCTCGGTGTCGAGCTCCAGCGTCCCCGGTGCGCCACCTTTCGCGAAGTGGTCATGGGTGCGAAGCCCGGGGAACACGAGCCCGGTCTTCTTCTCGAGCTCGGCCAGCGTCACTTGGGTCGGTACCACGTCGAACTTCTCGTCGAAGCCCGGTAAGTCGCTGACGTCGTCCTGACTCAGCAGGAACGCCGTGGCCGAGAGCGTGCCGTCGGCTCGCACGAGGGCGCAGACCTTCCAAAACGCGAGCGGGATGCGCACCGAGTAGTCCATGTACTTGTTCCGGTAGACCGGGTCGGTGCGCTTGAAGAGCGGACCCGTCATCACGCTCATGCGCCGCTTCTCTTTGCGCGCCTTGTTCTCGAGCAAATACTGCTCGATGCCCTGCCAGCGGTCTTTGCCCTGATTGAAGGCCGAGAGCTGGAGGCACGCATTGCTGAAGTGGAAGGTGTCCGCCAGCGCGGCGAGGGCCTGTCGCTTGGTACCCCACGCCACGTCCAGGTATCGGGTCAAGTGTCCGCGATCGGTCTTGGCGGTTGCGTAGAGTTCCTCGCCACATTGGATTTCGGGGGCATCGACGTCGTCGATTCGAGGATCGATGGCCCATTTGTCGTCGCTGCGCTTCGGCAGCGTGGGACGCCGCGCGCCGTCGATGTTCGCGGCGGAGTACCAGGCGAAGCGCCGCTTCTTGTTCATGGCGAGGGAAAAGTGGTGATAGGCGAGCACGTACTTGTCGCCGCCGACGCGGTACTCCTCGGGCACCACCGCGGTCACCTCTTTCATCTCCGTCGACAGCTTGGGGAGCGGCACGTCGACTTCGAGGAAGCTCCGATCGTAGCCCTCGCGCGTGCTCCAGTCGGGGTCGACGACCAGCCCTTCTTCCGCCGGGGGCGCCGCTGGCACGACCATCGGGGCCGGCGGCCCCGAGCTGACCGTCGCGCCGATCCGCGGCGCGCTGCCCGCCACGGGGTCCCCCAACGTGAGGGTGATCGTCAGCGGGATCGAGAGGCTGACGCTGGTCGCCGTCGGGCCGCTCGTCGTGACGGCGGGCGCAGCAGACGCGCTCGCGCCTCGACTCCGGCCGAGCTCGACCGGATTCGGAGGCGGCTCCTCGAGCAAGCGAGCGAGGAGCTCGCCTGCACTGCCCGCGAGACGAGCAGCGCGGAGCGCGGTCAGAATGGCCGAGACGCGCGCGCCTTCGTTGGCGATCCAGTCGATGAGCGCCGGGTCGTCGACGCCGTCACGAAATGGGGTGCGGTCTCGCTTCAAGATGCGACCTTGGTCGAGCCGAGGCACACCGGAGTGGTGGAGCGCCACGAGCTCCCACTGGTCGTTGAAGCAGGGCGAACCCGACGAGCCGGGCTCGGTGTCCGTCGTGTAGTAGAGGAAGTCGGCTTTGCCGCCGGGGACCTCGATGATCTCGTTGTTCCGGAGCGCGATCTGTTTCAGCCCCCCACGCGGGTGCTGGATGATGTTGAGGGGCTCGCCGCGTTCGCACTTGCCCACGGATGGGATCAACTTGAGCCACGGGTAGTCTCCGAGCGGACGGCCACGCGCCGAGGTAGGCAGGACGGCCACGAGCGTGAAGTCCAGCGTCGGGTCGGTGTGGAAGAGGCGCTCGGGGTCGAGCCGGAAGCTCTGGATCGGCAGGAGCTCCCCCGAAGCGTTCTCCTGATAGTCGAACTGCGCCTCGGCGTTCCGCGCGTCTTCCACGTTCTCGAGAACGTGGTGGTTCGTGAGCAAGAGCCCCGGCCCCACCAGAGACCCCGAACCGGCGGCCGTCCCCACGCGGATTCGGCAGACGGCGCGAGCGATGGCGATGGCGAGCTCGAGGTAGTTCACGTCCCGGAGATCGTTGGAACCGACGATCCTCTCTCGCGCCAGCGTCGCGAGCATCGCCTGGGGGTCCGCGGGGGCGCCTCGCGCTTCGGCCTCCGAAACCGTGGCGCGTGCGCGCTCCGCGGACAGGTTGGTTGCAAGCCAACGTTTGCGACGATCCGCGCGCTGCTCCGCTTTCGGTTCAGCGGGTGCGGCGGTCTGCCCCGAGTACCGTCGCGCAGCCTGCTCGAGTCGATCCACGTCGAATGGTTTCATTCCACCCTCCGCAGCGCAGGGTAGACGAGGTCGGGGTCGCCGCCCATGACGAATGCAGCTACTCGTATTCCCAGTCCGTATTGTCGAGCATGGCCACCAAGGCGAGCCGCTCGCTTCGACGCGATCGCGCGAGCTCGATGAGCGCCGCCGAGTCCTCGATACAACGCTCCACGTAGGCTGGGACTTGCGCCGGGGGGTACGCGCGCGCATCGGCGGACTCGTGGGCATGAGCCCGGAGCGCGGCCAGCGGCCGCACGATCTGCAAGGCGGAGAGGTCCTCGGCCGTGAGCCAAGAAAAACGATGGAAGTGCGTACTCGAATACTCGACCGCTTCCGGGTCCGAAGACGAAGGCACGAGACGCTGGCTACCGGTCGCCTGCTCGAGCAGCGAGGCGTGCAACCCGAAGCTGCCGCGCTGCAACTTCGAGCTGCCTTGGGAGCGCTGGTTCAGGAAAGCGCTCGGGTAGAAGTACATGACGAACCGCACCTGGCGGAGGAAAGCATCGCCCTCCGCCGCGAGCGCGTCCCCGAACCACTTCCAGGTCGCGAGGTCGATGCCGAGGCCATCGATGGCTCCGCGCAGGAGCTCCCGGCGCGTCTCCGGGGGCGTCCGCGCGAGCTCGGCGGGAGCGAGCGGGACGAGCCATCGCCGGAAGAGCTCGAGATCGTGGGCCGTGACGAAGGTGTGGGTCAGGTGCATGGAGAGTGGGGGAGCCCGAGCATACGACGAACGCCGCCGGCTGACGCTCGGCCGGAGCCGTGGCAAGCTCTCGCGCATGCAGCGCTCGATGGCAGTGGATCGCTTCGCCCGATGGCTCTTCACGGCGCTGGGCGTCGCAGTGCCGGCCTGTGGTGGGTCGACCGACGAAAGCGCCACCTCGAACAACCCCCATCCGTGCAAGAACCCCACGCCCATCCTGGTGAACGGCAAGGCTACGGGCGTCGACAGCTGCGGCACGCGCAGCGTCAGGCGCACGGACGCCGTGACTTGTCCCGAAGCGATGCCCCGCGCGAATCCGTGTACGGCAACCCAGATGGACTGTGCAGCAGACACGGACTGCGGCGCCCAAGCCCATGGCTACTGCAACTTCTTCGCGGGCGGCGGCGGCGCCCCCAGCACGTGCAGCTGCGCCTATGGCTGCGTCAGTGACAACGAGTGCCCGGAGGGTCAGCGTTGTCTCTGTGGTGATCCGGTGGGTCGCTGCGTCCCAGCGACCTGCAGCACCGCCGCCGACTGCCAGGAAGGATTCGACTGCATGTCCCCCTTCGGGACCTGCGCCTCGCCTTCCCTCGCTTGTCAGACACAGAAAGACGAGTGCTCGAGCGACGACGATTGCAGCGTGGGTCTCTATTGCGGCGTGACGGACGGCCATCGCAGCTGTCAACCCGACGGCTGCGCCGGGCTCGGTCGCCCGTTCCTGGTGAATGGCGTCGCGCGACTCGCTCCGGTCGCGACCCGGTCCGACTTTGCGAGCCTGGACCGACCGAGCCTCGACGACCTCGACGACTCGGAGCGCGCAGCCCTGGCCGAGCACTGGACACGCGTCGGCCTCATGGAGCACGCGTCAGTGGCCGCATTCGCGCGTTTCACGCTCCAGCTGCTCGGGCTCGGCGCTCCGGCGGAGCTCGTGCGAGATGCGAGCGCGGCCCAAGCGGACGAGACGCGCCACGCGGAGCTCGCGTTCGCCTTCGCCAGCGCATACGCCGGGCTCCGGTTGGGCCCCGGAGCGCTCGACCTGTCTGGGGCGCTCGCGCCGCTCGAGCGGCGGCGTCTGCTCTCGGACGTGGTTCGCGAGGGCTGCATCGGTGAAACGCTGGCCGCCGTGGAAGCGGATTTCTTGAGCGAACACGTGCTCTGTCCGGTCGTGCGCGCAGCGCTCGGGCAGATTGCCCTCGAAGAAACCCGTCACGCGGGCTTGGCTTGGCAATTCGTCAACTGGCTGCTCGACACGGAGCCCGAGCTTCGAGCCTTCGCCGTCAGCGAGCTCGGTCACGGCATCGACGAGCTACGGCTGGCCGTGCTCCCGGACGCCCAACCCGGTAGCGAGCGCCGGCACGCGCTGGGCATGCTCGATGATCGCGAGCGGTTGCTGATGCGCAAGGAGACTGCGGAACGCGTGCTCGTGCCCCTCCAGCGCCTTCTGTCGAAGCCAAGGGAGCGCGAGGGCGCGCTCGCGTGAACGCCGCCGAAACGGCAGGGGTCATTCCTCGGGCCACACGCGAGCCAGTGCCTCCGCAATGGCGCGATTCCGAACCGAGTAGCCCTCGACGGTGTGGTGGATGCCGTCGCTGAACGGCGCGACGCCCGAACTCGCAACGCCCGCCCAATCGAGCACACTGAGATTCGCCCAGCGGCCCTGCGCCTCGATCAACGCCTGATTCCAGGCCTGCATGTTCGCGTTGGACCAATGGCCGGAGGTCTTGGTCGTGTAGACGTTCACCCAAAGGACCCGCTCGGCGCCGCTGGGGTCGACGGCCTTCATCATTTCGTCGATGGCGCGCGCGCGTGTGTAACTCGCTCCGGCGGCGACGTTGGCGGTGTCGTTGGTGCCGAGTGCAACCACCCAGCAACCCGTGAACCCGTGCTCCCGCAGCCGTCGAGCGGCCTGTCTTCCGGTCATGGGATCCGCTCGCAGCTTCTGCAGCGCGGAGCGACCTGCGTAGGCGTCGATCTTCGGCGTGACGCCCAGCGCGCGGTATGCTTCGGAGAGCGACTGGCGCGCTTCGGCCGCGAGGCTGTCTCCGATGTGCAGGACACTACGGCAGCGGGTCTTGGAGGCTCGTCCGGGTTCTGCGCGGGCGGGTCCCGATGCGGAAGTGACGGCGAGCACGCCCAGTCCCAGGATGGCGGAAGGGAAGCGCACGTGGATCGGGAACGCAAAGACCTTGCCAGGCGAAACCCCCGAGGATCTGCCGGACTCGGTCAGAACCGCGTCGGCGACTCGTCGCTCGCTGGATGAAAGTGACGGGATCTTGGCGCGCGCTCCTCGACCGGCGTCCCCGGGAGTACCATCCGGGCCGATGCGTCGCGCTGCTCCGTTCACCGTGCTTCTGCTCGCAGCCTGTGCGTCCGGGCGCTCGTCCGCTCCACCGCCGGAATCCGGCTCCGAGCGCCCGCCCGTTGCGCCGACGACGGCGACGACGAATGCGCCCGTCACACCGCCCGACGCTTGGCTCGCGACCTGTAACGCCATTGCGAGCTGCGGCGCCTGTCTGAACGCACCCCCTTGCCACTACTGCGAGGGCGACGGCCGCTGCACGAGCCCGAATGCGCCGTGCTCCGCGTTTCGAGTCACCGAGAGCGCAGCCTGCGTCACGGCACCCCTCGAGGCTGCTCGGACGCGACACCCGGAGCTCGCGTCGAAGCTCGCGACCTACACCTCCGTGCGGGAGGACAAGACCTACGCGCTGGGGTCGTTTCGGCAGGAGCGCTTCTTCATGAACGCCGGCGACTGCTTCGCCATCTTGAGCGAGCTGCGCTCCGCGCAGGAATCCAAGCTCGATCTCGCGTACGCCATCCAAGAGATGGGCACGCCGGATCCGACGCGCAAGAAACCGAGCCCAACGCCGAAGTCCGGCGGCCGCAGCCGAGGCGCGGAGCTTTCGCCCGAGTACTGCGCCTGGGAAAACGCCTACCTGGTGGTGAGCTGGCTCACGCCTTCGGCCACGAGCACGGGCGACTTCCGGCTCCGCCTGCTCACCCGGAAGGACCCGAACCCCGTCGCCCCACCGCAACCAGCGACGGCGGCGAAGCCGTGGGCGGGCGGCTCCGGCATTCCGCCTGGCGGCAGCTGCTCCGACTTCGAGTGCGGTGAAGATTGCCGGAGCGAGCTTCGTGCCTGCGAGCTCGACTGTTTCCGTTACGGTCGCCACGAGATGGGCAGCCAGAGCTTGTGCAAGGCCGGCTGCAACCAGGCGCTGCGCAGCTGCGAGCGAAGCTGCCGCATTCCCTGCCCGCGCTGAGCGGCTCGGGGTCCTGCCCCGTCAATCGAGCTCGATCTCTCCGTCCGGCTCGCCCCAAGCCGCGCAGCGCCGGCCCATCCCCTTGGGCACGTCGCAACGCCGCACGGAAAATCCGATGCGTTCCCCCGGAACGCCGCGGACCCCGAGCGCCGCGAGCGGGATGGCGAGCTCGACGAGCCACTCTTCGTCTTCGTCCGAAGGATCGTTCAAGCTCCCGTCGAATGCATGCGCTACGAGCGCGCCAGACTGCCAGGCGCGATCCGGCGCCTCGCCGGCGCCCGCGGCATCGGTGAGCGTCCCAGCCGCCGACACCCAAATCACCTTGGTGACGCCGGTACCGCGGGGCGTGAAGGTCAACTTGAAGGCGTCCTCGGGCCACAGCGGCGCATCCGGTGTGCGCACGCTCGAGCGGATGTCTTGATCCGCCGCGTAGAGCAACAGATAGAGCTTGTCGTCCCGCCAGACCAGACGCGCCTCGGAATCGGGAGTCACCTGACCGTCGACGCTCTTGAAGCGACCCGTTTCGACGACGCCGGCCTGCCAGTCGTCCGGGCGCGCGTCGAGCTTCACGGGGCTGCGCGCGCGGGGAACGTGCAGCGCGGGACCTCGCGGGGGCTCGGGCGCACGCGCCCGCACGAGCGTGATGCCCCCCGCCACGAGCACCATCGCGCTGGCGACGATTCCGAGCGCGCGGCGCCCCTCAGGGCGCCGGCGAGCCATCGGGGTTCACTGCGAAGCTGAAGCTCGCGTCGGGCGCGCCGGTCTTGTAGTCCCGCGCCTCGACCAAGATGGTGCCGTCGGGGCGGCGCGTGAACAGGCCGAAGCCGTAGCCCTTGCCGCCCGAAAGCGGCGCACCGCCGTTGCCGAACATCACCTGCTTGTTGGTGCGCGAATAGGTGTGGGTGTGGCCGACGATCATGAGCGTGTACGGGTGCTTCGCCAAGATCGCATCCGAAGGTGTGACACCCGGGGCGCTCGTGGCGTCGCTGGGTTCGTGACGCAGCACGAAGGTGTACGTGGTGGGCTTGGAGAGCTCGGCCTCGAGCCACGTGCTCTGGGCGTCGGTCCAAGCGTTCGGCGCCACGAACACGAATTTCGCCGTCCACGAGCTGTCGGGTGCAGCGACGTTCTTGGTGTAGTTCGGCGAAGTCTGCCCGGTCGGGTTCAAGATCTTGCTCAAGAACGCCTTGTACTGCGCGGTCATGCCGTCGGCGGTGCCCGGTCCGCAGTTCGAGTTCGTGAGCCACGTGCACTCGTGGTTGCCCATGGCCGGGTAGAACTCGCCGGAGAACTTCTGTCGCGCGCCGAGGTAGAGGTCGAGTTGGTCGGAAGTGTCTCCGACGATGGTGAACGCGTAGTCTCCCGTCGATACCGCGAAGGTCGGCTTGGGCGTCAGCGCTTCGATGGTCGTGTAGATCTGCGTGATGATGTCCGTCGGATAGCCGGCCTTGAACGGCAGCGCGCCGCGCGTGTCTCCCACCGCGGCGAACACCAACGGGGCTGCCGAGCCGCCACCGACGCCGGCGGTGCCACCGCTGCCTCCGCCGGCGACGCCGCCGCTCCCACCCGTCGCTCCGCCCGCGCCCCCGCTCGCGCCCCCGGCGCCGGTTCCAG
>Ga0268298_10001203_pt1 | contig 31049 bp, 28 predicted proteins | sample WWTPWeurt_MetaG_FD_194462 | JGI IMG/M metagenome (GOLD analysis project Ga0268298, IMG submission 194462) | Activated sludge microbial communities from WWTP in Nijmegen, Gelderland, Netherland - WWTP Weurt | ecosystem: Engineered > WWTP > Aerobic digester > Activated sludge | place... | reverse complement strand
CACCCCCGGGGCGGTCTGGCCCAGGTGAAAGTCGGTGCGCGGCTGCCGACGCGGATCGTTCCGGTCGTACACCAGCCACCCCTCGTTGTAGACCTGCTCCGCCTTGCTGTAGACCGAGAACGGGTCACCGGACCACAGCACCACGTCGGCCGCCTTGCCGGGCTCGAGGGTGCCGGTGCGTTCCTCGATGCCGAGCGCCCAGGCCGGGTTCGCCGTGATCCAGCGGATGGCCTGCTCCCGGGTCACGGGGATGCCTGCCCGGACGCCGGCGTACAGGGCCTTGGCCGCTTCCTGGTTGAGGCGCTGGATGCCCTCGGGGCTGTCGGAGTGGATGATGGTCCGGGCCCCGCCCGCCTGGAGCAGCGCGGCGTTCTCGGGGATGCCGTCGAAGGCTTCCATCTTGAACCCCCACCAGTCGGCCCACACGGAGGCCGCCGTGCCCTCGCGGGCCAGAAGGTCGGCCACCTTGTAGCCCTCCACCACGTGGTGGAACGAGCGGATGCGGAACCCGAACTCGTGGGCCAGGTCGAGCATCTGCGCCATTTCGTCGCCACGGTAGCAGTGGTTATGGACCAGGATGTTCCCGCGCAGCACCTCGGCGAGCGTCTCGAGCTGGAGGTCGCGGTCAGGCGGCGTGCCGTTCGGGGTCTTGCGCCAGGCATCCCACTGGTGCCGGTAGCGCTCCGCCCGGATGAACGCCTCCCGGTACCCGGCCATGTTGCCCATGCGGGTGGAGGGCCCGCGGTTCTGGTAGACCCGCTTCGGGTTCTCGCCGCAGGCCATCTTGAGGCCGTACGGCGCGCCCGGCAGCTTCATCTCCTGCACGGTGCGCGCGGGCACCAGCCGGAGCGTGGCCGAGCGTCCCCCGATCAGGTTCGCCGACCCGGGCAGTGCCTGGATGATCGTGACCCCCCCGGCGATGGCGAGCGGGATCTGCGGGTCCTGGGGCCAGAAGCTGTGCTCGGCCCAGACCTGTGAGGTCACCGGGCTGGTCGCCTCGTTGCCGTCACTCTCGCCGAAGGTACCCGGCGCGGCGTACACCCCGAGGTGGCTGTGGGTGTCGATCAACCCCGGGGTCACGACCTTGCCCGTGCCATCCACCACCCGGGCGCCGGCGGGCACCGGTACGTCGGTACCGATCGCCACGATCTTCCCGTCGGCCAGCACGATCGACGCGCCGGTCAGCTCCGGGCCGGCCGCGGTCAGGATGGTGGCGTTCCGGATGACGACCGGCGCCTCGGGATGTCGCTGGTAGGTTGAGGGGTACTGCGGCCGGCTCCAGCTGGCGTCGGCCGCCGTGGCTGAGGCGGGCGGCGCGCCGGCGGCGGGAGACTGCGCCGCGGCGGCGCAGCCGAGCAGGGGGAGCAGCAGCAGCGGCCCGGCGTACAGGGTGCGCATGCGTCGGCCCTTTCGGGGTGAGGCTACTTGTTGACGGCCAGGAACACGATCGGCGAGTTGGCGAGCTCCACCCGCACCACCCGGTGCGGTGCGGCGGTGGTGACGAAGAACGAGACCCGCTGGGGGCCCCCCTCGAGGTCGGCCCGGTAGCATTCGAAGGTGCCGGCGGGCACGCTCACCTGCGTGATGTCCGCGGCGGTGAGGGTGAGCGTCCGGATCAGGTTCTCACCCGAGGCGAAGACCGGGAAGCTCCAGCGCCGGTTGAGCGCCCACGGCAGGAGCGGGAGGACGGCCTGGACTGCGTTGTCGTCCACGACGCCGGGGGGGACCGGGGTGTCCACGTCCACGTGGCGCGGCCCGGCGGCGGTGGCCAGGTCGGCGGTGCCCCGCACCCGGTCGGTGGCGTACCGGAGCTGGATCCGGGTGTCCTGCCCCCGCACGGTGCCGTGCTGGTCGAGCGACCGCATCCGCCCCGCCGGCTCGAACACCAGCGTGGTGGTCTGCGAGAGCACGGTGCCGAGCGCCGTCTGCTCCACGTAGACGAGCGAATCGCCCGCCCGGGCAATGCGCGCCACCTGCAGCCCCACCGTCTGACCCTGCGCCACGATCACCAGGGAGTCGATCCGCGGCGCCACCGGCGCGGTGTCGAGCTGCCAGGCCGCCGCCGTGGGCTGGACCTGCTCCGGGGAGAGCGGGCGACCATCCGCGGCGAAGATCCGGACCGGCGCGATCGCGGAGAGCCGGTCATACAGCTTGGAGGCGTCGCCCACCACCACGGTCACCACGCCCGCCTCGGGCAGCATCCGTCGCGCCACGGCGCGCACCTGGGCCGCGGTGACCGCGAGGACCCGCGGCCGGTACCCCGCGAGGTAGGTGGTTGGCAGGCCCAGGGCCCGCGCCTCGCTGACCGTGGCGGCGAGCTGGCTGGCGGTCTGCAGCTGGAGCGCGAAGGCTCCCGCCACGGCTTCGCGGGCCCGCTCCAGTTCCCGCGCCGGGACCAGGTCGGCGCGCAGCCGGGTGGCCTCGGCGTACATCACCCGCACGGCTGAATCCGCCACCTCCGCGGGCACGGTGGTCGTGGCCTGGACCAGGCCCAGCCTGGCGGTGCGCAGGAACGACGAGCCGGCGGCCTGCGTCCAGCCGGCCTGGCTCACCAGGACGCGCGCCAGGCGTCCGGCGCGCGGGTCACCCAGGATCCGGTTGAGCACGGCGGCGGCGTAATAGGCCGTGTCGGTGCCGGCAAAGGTGGTGCTGCCGAGCACGATGTTCGCCTCGCGCGCGCCGCCGGCGTGCACCAGGAGGATGCCCTTGGGTACGGGGCTCAGGCGCGGTGCCGGGAGGGCGGCGGGCCGGAGCCCCTTCCACCCGCCGAACCAGCGCAGCGCCAGGCGGCGTGCCTCCACCAGCGTGATGTCGCCGGCCACCACCAGCAGCGCGCCGGCGGGCCGAACCCGGGCGCGGTGAAAGGCCAGCAGGTCCTGGCGGGTGATGGCCGCCACGCTCTGGGGCGTCGGCCGGCGGGCGTACGGGCTCTCCCGATAGGTCCCGATCAGGAAGACGCGGGCACCCAGCGTGCCGGGATCCCCCAGGCCCTGGGAAAGCGAGGCGGCGGTCCGGTCGCGCTGGCCGGCAAATTCGGCCGAGTCGAGCGTGGGGCGGAGCAGGGCGTCGGCCATGAGCTCGAAGGCGAGCGCCGCCTGCGGTGAGATCACATCGGCCTGCAGGGTGAGCTGGTCGGGGTCCGCGATCGCGGAGAGCGAGCCACCGACCTCCTCCACGGCGCGGGCCACCTCGGCCGCGCCGCGCGCGCCACCACCACGGGTCAGCAGCGCGGCCAGCAGGTCTGCGGTGCCCTCGCGGCCCTCGGCATCGAATGCGCTGCCCGCCGCCACGGTGAGGGCCACCGAGACCACCGGCTGCCGGTGCTGCTCCAGCAGCACCAGCCGCAGCCCGTTCGGCAGCAGCGCCTCCTGGGCGCGGGGCAGGGCGGCCGCCGTGACCGGGGCGGCGGCGGGGGGCTCCGCAGCGGGCTGCTGGGCGCGCAGCCCGAACGGGAGCGTGAGCAGCGCGAGGGGGAACAGGCGGGCGGCGGTCATCGCGCGGCCTCCGGGGTCACGACGAGGGTGAGCGCGTTCGCGGGCACCAGCCAGGCGGCCGCCACCCGGCGCAGGTCGGCCAGGGTGACGGCCTGCGCCTGGGCCACCTCGGTGTTGGCCGCCGCGGCCGAGCCATGGAACGTGGCGGCGTGCTGCAGGACCCCGGCGATATCACCGGGACGCTCCCGGCCGCTCACCGCGCCGGCGAGGTAGATGGTCCTCGCCCGTGCCAGGTCCGTCTCCGTGATCTCGGGGCCCGCCGCCCAGGCGCTCTGCCGGGCCAGGAGCCCGAGCAGCGAATCGGCGCTCACCCCGGGCGACGCGATGGCGAAGAGCGCGAACGCCCCGGGCCCCCGCCGCTCACCGAGGATGCCGCCCTGGGTCCCGTACGCTGCGCGCGCGGAGCGCATGAGCTCCGAGGTGAGCCGGCCGGCGCTCCCCTGGCTCAGGATGATCTCCAGCAGTTCGAGCGCCGGCGTGTCGGGGTGTTCGTGGGGCGGGATCCGGTAGACCAGCCCGGCGCCGATGCTGGTGGCGTTCGGGTCCGTGGCACGCAGCTCCCGCGGCCCGGGACGGTAGCTGGGCGTGCAGGTCGCGGCCGGGGCGTCCGGGCCGCGCGGGATGCCGCTGAAGTACTCCGTCACCAGGCGCCGGGTCGCCACCGGATCGAGGTCGCCGGCCACCACCAGGCGGGCGCGGTTGGGGGCGTATCGCTCGCTCCGGTACTGCGCCGCGTCCGCGGTGGCCAGGGCCGAGATGGTCAGCAGGGTGCCCGCCGGCGAATGGGTGTAGCCGGCGCAGCTGGTGGAATCGTACAGGGAGCCGATGCCGCGGGAGATGGCCTCGGCATAGGGCTCGTTCTGCAGCTGCCCGCGCAGCTCATCCAGCAGCCCCAGCCTGGCCTCGGCCACGGTCGTGTCGTTCACCGCCAGCGACCCCATCCGCTCCGCTTCCAGCCACAGTCCGAGCGCCAGTCGGCTCGAGGGAAGCACCGTGGTGAACCGGCCCACCTCTTCATCGACCGAGGCGCTCACCCGTCCGCCCAGGTCGGTGGCGACGGTGGCGTGGCCTCCCGGCGGCACGTGCGCCGTGCCGGCGAAGAGCAGGCGCTCGAACAGCCGCGCCAGCCCCGCCTTGGCAGCCGGTTCGTTGCGGGAGCCGGCGTCGTACCAGACGCTGATGCCCACCACCTGGGAGCTGTGGTCAGGCGCGAGGACCACCTCGAGCCCGTTGGGCAGCGCAAACTGCTCGTAGGTGAGGGGGCCGACCGCCTGTCCGTGGAGCGGCGGGGCCGTGATCAGCAGCGCGCCGCCGCACCAGGCGGCCAGGCGCAGGACGAAACGTCGGGGAGTCGGGGCAGAGGCTGGCACGCGGAGTTGACGACCGGTCGGGGGTGTACGGCGGCTCCGGCGCGGCCGGAGGGGAGGGAAGAAGGTAGCCGCCCGGGTGCCGTGCCGCGACTGCCGGGTCAGCCCCGGGAGGCCACGATCCGTTCCGGGTAGTTGCCGCAGATCCCGTCGACGCCGAGCGCGGCGAGGCGCGCGATCTCCGCGGGGTCGTTGGCGGTCCAGGCCACCAGCTGGAAGCCCGCGGCGTGGAGGTCGTCGACCAGCGGCGCATCGATCAGGTGCGTCTCCATCCACAGCGTGTCGGCTCCGGATCCGCGCAGCACCGCCAACGTGTCCAGGAGATACGAGGCGAGCAGGATGCCGCGCGGCAACTCCGGCCGCCGCTCCCCCAGCCGGGCGATGATGCGGTGGTCGAAGGCGTGCACGGCGTACCGCTCCGGCGTCGGGCCCGCGTCGAGCACCTCGAACAGCGACTCATCGAACACCGGCGGCAGCGTCTTCACCTCGACCCACACGTCGAGCCCCGCCAGCAGGCCGAGGGCCTCGGCCAGCGTCGGGATCGGCTCGCCGTTGGGCAGGCGGTACGCCGCGAAGGCCGAGGCCGGCAGCGCGCCGATGGCGCCGACCCCCGCCACGTGGGGGTCGTGGTGCACCAGCAGCTCGCCATCGCTGGTGGCGTGGATGTCGAGTTCGACGCCGTCGGCGCCCAGCGCCACGGCCCGGCGGAAGGCGGTGGGGGAGTTTTCGTGGGCGTGGCCCGAGGCGCCGCGATGGGCGATTGCGAGGGCGGGCATGGGGTCAGTCCACCCGTTCCACCACGAGGGCGATGCCCTGGCCCACGCCGATGCACATCGCCGCCAGCCCGTACCGGCCGCCGGTGCGGCGGAGCCCGTGGACCAGCGTGGCCAGGATCCGGGCGCCGCTGGCGCCCAGCGGGTGCCCCAGGGCGATCGCCCCGCCGTAGACGTTCACCCGGGCGGGATCGAGGGCCAGGTCGCGGATGCAGGCGATGGACTGGGCGGAGAAGGCCTCATTCAGTTCGATCAGGTCGAGCTGCGCCGTCCGGAGGCCGGCGCGGGCGAGGACCTTCCGGACCGCGGGCACGGGCCCGATCCCCATCACGCTCGGGTCTACCCCGGCCACCGCACTCGCCACGATACGGGCGAGCGGGCGGGCGCCCGTGCGTGCCAGGCCGGCCGTGCTCAGCACCGTCAGCGCGGCGGCGCCGTCATTGATGCCGCTCGCGCTGCCGGCGGTCACCGTACCGTCCTTGAGGAACGCCGGCTTCATCTTGGCCAGCGCCTCGAGGGTTACGCCGGGGCGCGGATGCTCATCGGCCGTGACGTTCGCGGTGCCGCCCTTGCCGTCGGCGAGGGGAACAGGGACGAGTTCATCCGCAAAGATCCCGGCCGCGATCGCGGCCTGGGCGCGGGCCTGGCTCTCGACGGCGAAGGCATCCTGCTCGGCGCGGCTGATGCCGTACTGCGCCGCCACCCGCTCCGCCGTTTCGCCGAGCGCGATGGTCCAGTCCCTGGCCATCCGCGGGTTGGTGAAGCGCCACCCGACGGTCGTGTCGGCCATGGGGGGCGGCGTCCGATTCCAGGCCGACCCGCTCTTCAGCATCACGTACGGCGCCCGGGTCATGCTCTCGACGCCCCCGGCGATGAACACGTCGCCCTCGCCGGCCCGGACCGCCTGGGCCGCGCTGGCGGCCGCCTGCAGCCCCGAGCCGCAGAGCCGGTTGACCGTCTGGCCTGGCACCGACACCGGCAGCCCCGCGAGCAGGGCGGCCATGCGGGCCACGTTCCGGTTGTCCTCCCCCGCCTGATTGCTGCAGCCGAAGATCACGTCCTCGATCAGGTCGGCGGGGATGGCGCTCCGTTCCACGAGGGCGCGGATGGCCACGGCCGCGAGGTCGTCGGGACGGACATCGGCCAGGGAGCCACCGGCTCGGCCGATCGGGGTGCGGAGGGCGTGGGAAATGAAGGCGTCGGACACGGTGGATCCAGGAACGGGGTGACCGCAATTTAGGGGGCCGCGCTTGCGGCGGGGACGGGCACCGTCCCATCCTCCAGCCTGCGGAGAACTTAACACCCGCCGTGGAAGGGCGTCTCCCCGTTGACGATGCCAGTGCCGGCCGCCCTGCAATCAGCGAGTACCCCGGACGCCGACCTCGTCCGGGCCTTCCGGGACGGGCGCGAGGCCGCCGCGACCGAGCTGGTCGCGCGGCACGCCCGGGGCTTGGCGCGCTTCCTCGCCGCCGCCGGCGCCGACCACGGCGAGGTGGACGACCTGGTGCAGGAGACGTTCATCAAGGCGTTCCGGGCCCTGGACAGCTGGCGGGGCGAGTCGGCCTTCCGCAGCTGGCTGCTGAGCATCGCGAGCAACCTGCTCAAGGACCAGTTCCGGCGCCGGAAGGGTCGCACGGTCCTCTCGCTCGACGACAGCGACCTCGCCGCCGCCGATGATCCCGCGGCCACCCTCGACGCCCGCGAGGCGGAACGGCAGCTCGCCGACGGGCTCAGGACGCTGCCCCGGCTGCAGCGCGAGGTGTTCCTGCTGCGGGCGCAGCAGGGGATGGAATACGAGGCGATCGCGCAGGCGCTGGAGACCACCCCGGGGTCGGCCCGGGTGCACTACCACCACGCGGTCAAGCGGCTGAAGGAGCTCATCGCATGACGCCCTGCGAGCAGGTCACTGAACGGATGGTCGCCGTGGCGCACGGCGCCGGTGCCTTCACGGCCGAGGCGCAGGCCCACCTGACCGGTTGCCCTGACTGCGCCCTCGAATGGCGCCTGGTGCAGGCCGCCGGGCGTCTGGGCGACGGGTCGGCCCGCCGGGTCGATCCGGCGCGGGTCAGTGGCGCGGTGCTCAGGGAACTCCGGGCCGGGCGCCAGCGGACCCGGTGGATCCGCGGCGGGGCGCTCACCGGGTTGGCCGCCGCCGCGGCCCTGGTGCTGATGGTGCGGACGTCGGGGCCCGCGCCGGACCCGGGCGGGGAACGGCCCGGGATCGCGACGGCGGGGCTCTACGTGCCGCTCGCCGAACTGGAATCACTCGACGAGGGCCAGCTCGAGGCGGTGCTGGATGGCCTCGAGGCGCCGCTCACGGAGGGGGGAGCCGTGGCCCCGCCGGCCCTCGGGGACCTGGATGACGCTCAACTGGAGCGCGTGCTGCGCTCCCTGGAGGGGTAATGCGAACCGTTCGATGCCTGATCGTCCTGCTGGGGCTGGTGGTGGCGCCGCTCGCGGCGCAGGACCCGGGCGCCATCGATCCCGGCACCCGGGCCGGGGAACTGCGCCGCCTGATCGAGGAGCGCTTCACCGCCCGGGTGCGCGAGGAACTGGGGCTCACCGACCAGCAGGCCTCCCGGATGACGGAGGTCGTGGGCGCCTACTTCGTGAAGCGGCGGGTCATGGAACAGGAGGAACGCCGCCTGCGGCAGGGGCTCGCGGGAGAGCTGCGCCCCGGGGTGGCCGCCGACCGGGACAACGTCGGCCGGCTCACCGACCAGCTGCTCGACCTCAAGATCCGCTACGTCCAGAGCTACAAGGACGAGGTGCGCGAGCTCTCCGCCTTCCTGGATCCGGTGCAGCGGGCCCAGTTCCTGATCATGCGGGAACGGCTGCTCGACCGCATCCAGCAGGCGCAGGAGGCGCGGGCCGACACGGCAGGGCCCCCGTTCCGGCGGCGGTTGCGCCAACCTTAGACTCCGGCCCCGGAGGGTGGAACTCCGGGTGCCATTCCCCCGTATCCGCTCATCCACTACCTTCAGGCCCAGTTTCGGGTGAGGAGTGGGAGATGCGGATCGCTGCCACACTGTTCAGACTGTCACTCGGCCTGACCCTCGTGACGCCCCTGGCGGCCCAGGAGCGGCCCGCCGTGGTCTACCGGCTCGACGTCCACGGGACCATCGAGAACGGCCTGGCCCCCTATCTGGCCAGGGGGGTCCGCGAGGCCAACGCGGCCGGCGCCGCCGCCATCCTCCTTGACCTCGATACGCCGGGCGGCCGGGTCGACGCCGCCGAACGGATCGCCGACGCGGTCCGTGCCTCCCGTATTCCGGTCTATGCCTTCGTCAATCCCCGCGCCTACAGCGCCGGGGCCCTGATCGCGCTCAGCACCGACGGCATCTACATGCGCGCCGGGGCCGTCCTCGGCGCCGCCACGCCGGTCGACGGTCAGGGCACCAAGGCGCCGGAGAAGTACGTCAGCGCCATGCGGGCCGAGTTCCGCGCCCTGGCCGAGGAGCAGGGGCTCGACCCGCGCATCGCCGAGGCGATGGTAGACGAGAGCTTGGGCGCTCCCGGCCTCGCCGAGCCGGGGCAGCTGGTCACCCTGAGCACCAGTGAGGCGCTCCGGGTCGGGTACGCCAAGGCCGAGGTGAACACCGAGGCCGAAGCCCTGGCCGCCGCCGGCCTGGCCGGGGCGACCGTGCAGCTGGTGGAGCTCAACTGGGCCGAGTTGGTGGTGCGCTTCCTGACCAACCCGGTGGTATCGCCGCTGCTGCTGTCCCTGGGCGTGCTGGCCTTGCTGGCGGAGATCAAGGCGGGGGCCCACGGCATCGGCCTGCTGGTCGGGTTCGTCTCCCTCGGCCTGTTCTTCGGCTCGAGCCTGGTGCTCGGCCTGGCGGGGCTCGAGGAGGTCATCCTGCTCGGCCTGGGCGTCATCGCGGTGGCGGTGGAGGTCTTCCTGCTCCCCGGGTTCGGTGTCGCGGGGGTGCTCGGCGCGCTGCTGATCGGCGCGGCGGTGGTCCTGGCCATGCTTGGCAACTTCCCCTCCGGAGGTGACGTGATGCAGGCGCTCGCCGTGCTTTCCGCGAGCGTGTTCATCACCCTGGCGGTCGCTTACGCCTGGCTGCGGCACCTGCCCAACAGCGGGCGGTTCACCGGGCTGATCCACCAGGGCCGCGCACAAGCCGCCGAAGGGTACATCTCCGCGCTGCCGCGCCCGGAGCTGGTGGGCAGGCCCGGGGTGGCGGTGACGGACCTGCGGCCCGCCGGCGTGGCCACCGTGGCGGGTGAGAAGGTGGACGTGGTTACCGAAGGTGAGTACATCAAGGCCGGGGCGCGCATCGAGGTGATGCGCGCCGAGGGATACCGGCATGTCGTGCGGCAGGTGCAGGACTAACCCGGAGACAGACACGTGGAAGAGATCGGCTCGCTCGCCCCAGGGCTCCTGATCGCCCTGTTCTTCATCGGCTTCATCGGCCTGGTCATCATTTTCCGGTTCATCCCGGTGGGCCTGTGGGTGCAGGCCATCACCTCGGGGGTCCGGGTGTCGTTCCTGACCCTGTTCGGGATGCGGTTCCGGAAGGTGAACCCCTCCGACATCGTCCTGCCGCTGATCAACGCCCACAAGGCGGGGCTCGAGCAGGTGACGCTGAACGAGCTCGAGTCGCACTTCCTCTCCGGCGGCAACGTGAGCCGGGTGGTCAACGCGCTCATCTCGGCCGACAAGGCGGGCATCCCGCTGCCCTTCAAGCAGGCGGCGGCGATCGACCTGGCCGGCCGCGACGTCTTCGAGGCGGTGCAGGTCAGCGTCAACCCGAAGGTCATCCCCACCCCCCAGGTGGCGGCGATGGCCAAGAACGGCATCCAGCTGCTGGCGATCGCGCGGGTGACCGTCCGGGCCAACATCAACCGCCTGGTGGGCGGCGCCGGTGAGGAGACCATCCTGGCCCGGGTCGGTGAGGGCATCGTGTCGGCCATCGGCTCCGCCGAGACCCACAAGGCGGTGCTCGAGAACCCGGACATGATCTCCAAGACGGTGCTCGCCAAGGGCCTCGACGCCGGGACGGCGTTCGAGATCCTCTCGATCGACATCGCCGACGTGGACGTGGGCAAGAACATCGGTGCCGAGCTGCAGACCGACCAGGCCGAGGCCGACAAGCGCATCGCCCAGGCCAAGGCCGAGGAGCGGCGGGCGCTCGCGGTGGCGATGGAGCAGGAGTTCAAGGCGGAGAGCCAGAAGCAGCGGGCGCAGGTGATCGCGGCGGAGGCCCAGGTGCCGCTGGCCATTGCCGACGCGTTCCGCAGCGGCAACCTCGGAGTCATGGACTTCCAGCGCTACCGGAACATGCAGGCCGACACCAGCATGCGCGCCTCGATCGCGGGCCAGACCGAGACCGGCGGGCAGGGGTCGGGCACCTAGTGCCGCTGCCCCTGCGGGAAGCCGCCGGCATCGAGGGGCTGATTGTCCTCGGCGTCATCTACTTTGTCCTGAACCTGCTGCAGAAGGCGGGGCAGAAGGCGGCGCGTTCGCGGCCGAGCGCGCCGCCCTCTCCGGTGGAGGCGGAGCCCAGCGGGACCCAGCAGGAGGCCTTGAGCCTCGAGAGCATCCTGCGGGAAATCGAGAAGGTGAAGACCCAGCGCCGGCCGGAGACACCGGCATCGCGGCCGGCGCCGACCGCGCCGAAACGCCAGGCGCCGCCCCGACGGTCGTCCGCCGGGACCGGTCAGGCGCCGCGGCGCTCCCACCCGGCCACCGACCCCGAGCGGGGACCGCTGGGCCGACACGCCGGCCCCGGCCTCCGCAGCCATGAAGAGGTGGAGGAGCGGGCCAGCTTTGATGATGGGATGGTGCCGGAGGTGGTGCGGTCGGAGAGCGAGGCCATCGCGGCGCTGGAGCGGAAGCGGTCGCGTGTGGAGGTCGACCAGGACGACGAGGCGGAGGCGATCGTCCAGCGCCGGATCCGGGAGGCGGAGGCGCGCAACCAGCCGCACAGCGCCCGCGATCACGCCAAGTTCGATGCGGAGGTCCGCGCCCCGGCGGATCGTGCCCTCGCCGGGCCGCGGTTTGCGCCGGCCAACCTGCGCCAGGCCTTCATCTGGCGCGAGATCCTGGGCCCGCCCAAGGCCCTGGAGTAGTACCGCGGACGCGGTCTAGCGGCGGCGCGCGAACTTCTTCTTGTATAGCCCCATGGCGTAGGTGATCGCCTCGCGGGCCTCCTGCGCGCCCTCGAATCCCCGCGTCCGCGTGGTGACCCCTTCCAGGTCCTTGTAGACCTGGAAGAAGTGCTCGATCTCCTTGAGCATGTGCTGGGGGATGTCGGCCAGCTCGTTGATCCCCTCCGAATACGGGTCGCTGACCGGCACGGCCAGCACCTTCTCGTCGGCCTTGCCGCGGTCGATCAGGTGAAAGAGCCCGATCGGGCGGCACTCCACCAGGCACCCGGTGAAGACCGGGATCGTGGTGATGACCAGGACGTCGAGCGGGTCGCCGTCGTCACCGAGGGTGCGGGGGAAGAAGCCGTAGTCGCCGGGGTAGTGCACCGCCGAGGCGAGCACCCGGTCCAGGCGGAAGATCCCGTAGTCCTTGTCCAGCTCGTACTTGTTGCGGGTGTTGGTGGGGATCTCGATGATGGCGTTCACGACGGCGGGCGGTTCGGGCCCGGTCGCGATGTCGTGCCACGGGTGGAGGCCGCGGCCGGAGGATTTTGGTGGCATGGGAGAAAAGTAGCACCCTCCCGGGGTTCCTTGCATATCGGCGGGGCGGGCGTGATACTCCCGCCGGGCCCGAGTGGCGAAATGGCAGACGCAGCGGACTCAAAATCCGCCGAGAGCGATCTCATGTGGGTTCGACTCCCACCTCGGGCACTGTTGATAAGCTGTTGCAGGGTAGGGGATTCTACGACTGACGGCCGCTCCACTCGGGGCGGCCGTTGGCGTTTCGGGGCGTCGGTGGACCCGGGGTGGGCCCGAGTTGGGGGACGGCCACCGCGGCGGCGTGCTGACGCGGTCGGGGCGGGGGAGCGCGTGACCCGAGTCACCGGGCCGTGGCGCGGAATCGGCTACCTTGGCGCCGTGGGACCAGAGTTTGACCCTCGGTTGACGTTCCGTTGACGGTCACGCGGTACCTCCGGCGCAACTTTAGTTGCTCAGGGTTGGGGCATGATGCGATTTCCGCTGGCAAGGCTCCTCGGGGTGGCTGTTGGCGTGGCCGTCGTTTGGGGCTGCAGCGAGGTGCTGGCGCCCGGTGTGCGCCGGTTTGACGGGCCCACTGGGCAGGTGATAGACCCCCGGTGCTGCCCTCTGGGTGCCGGCTCGGGGTGCGGGTGCCCGTCCACCATCTTCGGCAGCTCGAACGGAGGCGGCGACACAGCAGGAGTGGCCATCTATGTGGAGCAGGCGCTGATTTGCCCGACAGACCTCGGGCGCTCCGGCGGGGCCCCAAATCACCCGAACGGCGGCCCGTGGCCCGATACGGTTGTGGTCTGGGTTGCCGTGGACTCCGGGGGCGAGGGTGGGCACTTGCCCAACCGCACGGTGACTCTGACGCTCGAAGTAGCGGACAGCTCAGGGACGGGTACGGACGCGCCCTACGGGCACATGCATACCGGGGCCAGCGGCTTCGCCAAGTCCACCGGCACATTGTCCCAGGCAACCGTCAATACCGGACCGGGCGGAATCGCTGTCATTTCGTACCGGGCAAGCGGCTTGAGCGGCCCGATCACCATCAGGGCACAGAGTAGCTCGCCAGTCATTCCCAATGCGGTCACGTTCGCTGTGGGGGTGCCCGGACTCACGATTCTTGCGCCTGGCACCAACTTCGATACAATCGGGTCCCTTACGATCCACCCGCTCAATATCGCGGTTGTTCCTGAGATGATTCCAGCGCTTGGGGCCCTCGCCGATTCCTTTCAGGCACGGTTCGGTCGCAAGTTGGAGTACAACGATGCGTCCCTCCCGCTGGGTGGGAAGTTCGACCTCCGGCGACAGTGGTGGAATGACGACCCGGGGTGCGTGTTCACGCGAGGGAATGGCACTGTCGTGCCAATTCCGCCAGGGTGTCACCAGGTCCACCGAGCCGGCAAAGACATTGATCTGAGAACGAAGGTCTTCAATGGCACGACCTTCGTCCGCGACTTCACCTCGGCTGAGAGCACGCTTGTCGTCACTGTCTGGCAGGAACTGACTCAGCATCGTGTCGGGGTGGAGGGAGATCACTTTCACCTTTACTACCACTAGTTGGTCAGGGAGCGCGCGTGTCGAAGATCGGCCTGACCGTTTCGCTTTTCTATGGAGTCAGCGGTCTCTCCGCCCAAGGTGCGCCGGGGACCAACCTCACTGTGGACGTCTCGGTGAGCGGGGTCGCTCGAAGCCAAGACACGGTCGTGGTGTCCTACAGCGTGTTCAATCAAGGAGCAAGTGCGGAGCGGCTGCTAGCTCTGACTCTCGAAGCGCCCTCGCCTCCGATCCAGATCATTGCCCCCTTGCCCGGCAGTAGCTGGCACCTGGCGAGCCAGTACGGGGGGAGGCCTGTTGTCCGGTGGGGGGTTCTGGGAGATAGCATTCTGAGACCTGGCTTTCCGGCACAGACGGTTTCCTTCAAGGCCTCGGGCGTGCTCGGGATTGCGGATGCGCACGTCTCAGGATTCGCGCTACCTGTTGTTGAGGAGGACACGTTGCCGTCTGGTGACCCACTGGTGTTCAACTCCGTGCAGATCAAGGCGGTGGGAGTCGACCCACTGCCGCCGGGATACACGGCTGCCTCACTCACCACCCGCTTGGATAGCCTTCGCAGTGACGCTTGCTCGCTGACCTGGGTTACCAGCGCTTCCCTTTGCAACACGCTCCACAGCTACCTTATGGCCCAGCCGGCCAACCTCACCCAGTTCAACGCCGACCTCGCCACCAACCACACCACCGGCGGGTCGGTCAACGACAACGCCTACTGGCTCCTCAAGGCGAATGCCGACTACATCATCAGTATCAGCCCGCCGCCGGTGAATACGGCACTGATCAACCTGAGCTACGTCTGCGGCAACAAGTTCAAGGTGCGGAATCTCAACACGGTGGCGGTGCCGCTGACGTGGAATGTGGTCAACGGCTCCGAAACCGGCTCCGTGACGGTGCCAGCGAAATCGCAAGGTGGGGAGCCGGGAAGCGTATTCATCACCACTATTGAGAAGCGCACGCTCCGGCTCTATTACAACGGGCAGCTCATCGCGACCGTCGCCAACGGTAACAAGCCGCCCTGCTAGCGCACCGTGATGTCGGACGCTCGTAAGCGTCCGGAGTGGATGTGACACCGCCCCGGGGCAGCCTGGCCCGGGGCGGGTGTGTTACCGGACCGCAGCGGCGGGGCCGAACAGCAGCGCTTCGCGCGCCACGGCCGCCTTGCGCTTGGTGCCGTCGCCCACGTGGCTGTAGACATTAGCGGTGAGGGTGATGGTGGAGTGACCCAGCCGCTCGCTCACCGTCTTGAGGCCCTCCCCGGCCTCAATGCCCAGCGTGGCGCTGTTGTGGCGCAGCTTGTACACCCGCAGCCAGTGTGCGTTAGGCACCGTCGGGCGGCCTGCCGCGGCCGGGCCTCGCACCAAAGCGCGAACGCCTGACTCGGCATTGCGTCATTCATGAACCTCCGATGAACGGCACGCGAAGGCTGGCGCGTCGTGATTCGCCTCACGGCCATGTGCTCCGGTGCCGCGTAGACTACGCGAAACCTCGGAGACTTTCATGACCCGCGTATCCCTCATCGTGCTTGCCGCCGCCTGCGGCGCCGGCCCGCTCGTCGCCCAGACCCGGCGACCCGCCTCCACCCCCGCGCCGGCGGCTGCGCCCGCGGCGGCCCAGCGTCCGGCTGGCTCCACCCACTTGCTCGGCGGGATGGCCCTCGGCTACAACGCCGGGCGCGGGGCGGACCTCTCCGTGACGGCGGTCAATCTCTTCAAGAGCTTCCCGCTGCGGCCCCGGCTCTCGCTGCGGTACAACGCCGGGAACGGCGGAAACGCCCAGGGGGCCCGCCACGCCTTCATCAACGACAACACCAATGGCACCCCGCAGGACAAGAGCCACACCTGGGGCCTCAAGCTCGACCTGCTCTATCCGGTGGGCCTTCTGGCCGGCCACAACACCCAGGCTTACCTTGGCCTGCGGAGGGCCTGGTTCACCGGCAATTACCGACTGGTCGGGGCCAATGAGGACTTCGACGTGAAGAGCTCCCCTTGGGGCTTCGGGGCCGGGCTGGAGACCTCGTATCCGGTGAGCCGTTCGGTGAGCATCAGCCTCACCGCGGGCGCGGACTACTTCTTCGGCAGCCGGATGTACGGCCACGACACGGCCTACACGCCGAGCGGCAGCGGGCAGGAGAATCCCCGGGCCGGATTCTCCTACTCCGACGCCGATGCGGCCGTGGCCCAACCCAAGTTCACCCCGGTCTTCATGGCCGGGCTGCAGTTCCGGCTGTAACACGGGGCCAGCCGCCGCCGGAAACGGGGCCACCGCTTGCGGGCGGTGGCCTCGCTCTTTCGCGGGGGGCATGGCTCCGGCATACTTCGGCAGCCATGCCCCTCTTCGCCACCAATCAGCAACGGGCGTCCCTCGTCATCCTGCTCCTCGGGCTGGGGCTCCTGGTCGCGCTCGCCCCGTACCTGAGCGGCCTGATCGGCGGGCTGGTGCTGTACGTCATCTTCGCGCCGGTGCACACGCGGCTGGCGCGGCGGGTCCGGCCCGGGGTGTCCGCGGGGCTCCTGGTGCTGGTGGCGCTGGTGATGCTGGTGGTGCCCACGGTCACCTTCACGGGCCTGGTGCTGGACCAGGCGCAGGAGGTGGCGAGCGGGGTGATCCGGGGGCCGCTGCTGGACCGCCTGGCCGGGCTCGAGGTGGCGGGCATGCCCATCGGCCCCCGGCTGGCCGGGCTCGGCGAGACGCTGGTGGCCTGGCTCGGCACGAGCGCCTTCGGCCTGCTGGGCACCGCCACGCGGATCGGACTCAACCTGACGATTTCGCTCTTCCTGCTCTACTACCTGCTGCTCGGGGCGGGGGAGACCTGGCAGACCGTGCGGCCGTACCTGCCGTTCTCCCCCGCCAACGCCGACCTGCTGCGCGACCGCTTTCGCGACGTCACGATCTCCACGGTGGTGGGGACGGGGCTCGTCGCGGTGATCCAGGGGACGATCGTGGCCCTCGCCTTCTGGCTGACCGGCCTCTCGAACGCCTTCTTCTGGGGGGTGGTGACCGTCGTGTTCGCGGTGCTGCCGGTGGTGGGCTCGGGGCTGGTCTGGGGTCCGGGGGCGCTCACGCTCCTGCTGGAGGACCGGATCGGGGCCGGGGTGACCCTCATCCTGATCGGCGTGCTCCTGGTCGGAAATGTCGACGTGGTGATCCGGCCGGCGGTGTTCCGGCGCTTTGCCCAGATTCACCCCCTGGTGACGCTGGTCGGCGCTATCGGGGGGGTGAGCTATTTCGGCCTGCTCGGGATCCTGATCGGCCCGCTGGCCCTGTCGTACTTCTTCGAGCTGAGCCGGATGTACCGGGAGGAGTATCCCCCGGCGGCGCCTCCTGCCGTTTAGTCTGCTGTTTGGAACGAGTCCTGCATGCTTTCCAAGAAGTCCAAGTACGCGATCAAGGCCCTCCTGGCGCTGGCTGAGCATGGCAACGCCGAGCCGATGCGGATCGCGGACCTGGCCCGGCAGGAGTCGCTGCCGCAGAAGTTCCTGGAGCTGATCCTGCTGGATCTCCGCAACGTGGGGATCGTGCAGAGCCGGAAGGGAAAGGGTGGCGGGTACCTGCTGGCGAAGGCTCCGGAGCAGGTGATGCTCGGACAGGTGGTGCGGCTGTTCGACGGGCCGCTGGCGCCGGTCCCGTGCGCCAGCCAGACGGCGTACGTGCCCTGTGCGGACTGCGCCGACGAGGCCACCTGCGGGGTACGGCTGGCCATGAAGGAAGTGCGGGACGCCACGGCCCGGATCCTGGACCAGACCAGCCTCGCCACCGTACACCGGAAGCAGGTGGCGGCGAGCCGTCAGGGGAGCGCACGCAAGGTGGCGCGATGACCCGGCGTGTCCCCGCGTATGCGGGTCTGGGCTCGGGATCGGTCCGACCGCCGGCGGGACCCGGTGCCGCGGTCGGGGCGTTGCCCACCATGGGGGACGGCGATAACCTTCCGCCAACCTCCACCGCACCCGCATGAGCGCCGGAACCACACCAGAACCTGTCCGCGGTCTCGACAACGTCATCGCCCTCTCCTCCGCCGTCTGCCGGCTCTCCGCCGCCGACGGCCGGCTGGCCTATCGGGGCTATGACGTGCGCGAGCTCGGTGAGCTGTCCACCGCCGAGGAGACCGCCTACCTCCTGATCGCGGGCGCCCTGCCCACCGCCCCCGAGCTGCGCCGATGGGGCGGGGAGATCCGGGACCGGCAGAAGCTCTCGCCGGCCTGCCTCCGCGCGCTCAAGGCGCTGCCCGAGGGCGCCGACGCCATGAGCGCGCTCCGGGTGGTCCTGGCGGTGGCCGCGCTGGAGCACCCGGTGGCGGTGCCGCCGGGGCACGAGGACGCGCTGGCCCAGGGGCTCCGGCTGATCGGCCTGACACCCACGGTCGTCGCCGCGTACCACCGGCTGCGGCTGGGCCAGAAGCCGGTGCTGCCCCGGAAGAGCCTGAGCCACGCCGCCAACTTCCTCGCCATGCTCACCGGCACGCCGCCGGGCGCGGAGAGCGCCCGGGCGTTCGACACGGCCCTGGTGCTGCGGGCCGACAACGAACTCAACCCCTCCACCTTCGCGGCCCGGGTCACCGCCGCCACCGGCGCGGACGTCTTCGGGGCGGTCCTGGCCGGGATGTCGGCGCTGGCGGGGCCGCGCCACGGCTGGCACACCCGCCACGTGATGCTGGCGCTGGAGGAGATCGGCGCCCCCGAGGCGGTGGACGGGTGGGTGCGCGAGCGGCTGGCGCGGCAGCGGAAGGTGCCCGGGTTCGGGCACGTGGTCTACCGGGGCGAGGATCCCCGCACCGGGCTGCTGCGGAGCCTGGCTGAGGCCGAATGCCAGCGGGCCGGCGCGTGGCCGCTGTACCGGACCGCCCGGGAGCTCGAGGTGGTGATGCTGCGCGAGACGGGGCAATTCCCCATCGTGGACTTCTACCTGGCGCCGCTCTACCGGGCGCTGGGGATCCCGGTGGATCTCTTCACCGCCGTCTTTGCCATCAGCCGCATGCCCGGCTGGGTGGCGCACGTGCTCGAGCAGTACGGCGATGACAAGCTGCTCCGCCCCCGGGCGGAGTATATTGGGCCGGTCGACCTGGCCTACAAGCCGTTGCGGAAGCGGCGGTAAGCGCCGCCGCCCGCGGCCACCTTCATCCTCCTCCCGAGCCCCATGTCCTTCGCCACCACCGTCCAGCCTGCCGCGCCCGCCGGGTATGCCACCCCCTTCCTCGGCGTGGCGGTGTCCGCGGGGCCGCTGCCCGCATCGCTCGCCGCGCTCGATGCCCAGACCGGCGGGGCGATCGGGCGGCTGCTGGCCTCCGGAGACTTTGCCGGCAAGAAGGACGAGACGGCCCTCCTGCATCCTGCCGGCGCGGCGCAGCGGATCTTCCTCGTGGGCCTCGGCAAGGCGGCCGAGGTGAGCCGGGGGGCGTTGCGGCGCGCGGCGGCCCAGGCGGCCAAGCGGGCGCGGACGATCGGGCTGCCAAGCCTGGCCTTCTTCGTGGCGCCCGAGTCGCTCGGTGCGCTGACGCCACGCGAGGCGGGGCAGGTCATCGCGGAAGGCCTGCCCTACGGGCAGTGGCACTTCCTCGACATGAAGCAGCCGCCGGAGGAGCCGAAGCCGCTGCTGGCGCGCGGCGAACTGCTGGCCCCCACCGACACCGCCGAATACACCGCCGGCCACCTGGTGGGCTCGGCCATCGCGGCCGGCCAGGCGTTCACCCGGAACCTGCAGGTGCTTCCCGGCAACGTGTGTACGCCGGGCTACCTGGCCCGGCAGGCCGGCGACCTGGTGCGGCGCCATGGCCTCAAGGGGAACGTGCTCGATCTCCCCGCCATCACGCGCGAGAAGATGGGCGGCTTGCTCGCCGTGGCGCAGGGGAGCGCCGAGGAGCCCAAGTTCATCGTGCTCGAGTACGAGGGGGCCGCGGGCCCGCCCGTCGTGCTGGTGGGGAAGGGGATCACCTTCGACACCGGGGGCATCTCCATCAAGCCGGCCGACAAGATGGAAGACATGAAGTACGACATGTCCGGCGCGGCGGCCGTCTTCGGGGTGTTCGAGATGCTGGGGCGGCTCAAGCCCAGGGTCCGGGTGGTCGGGCTCATCCCCACCTGCGACAACATGCCGAGCGGGACGGCGGTCAGGCCGGGCGACGTGATCACGAGCCACCTGGGCAAGACGATCGAGGTGATCAACACCGACGCGGAGGGGCGGCTCATCCTGTGCGACGCGCTGTCGTTCGCGCGGCGCTACGAGCCGGCCTGCGTGGTCGATGCCGCCACCCTCACCGGCGCCGTGGTCATCGCGCTGGGGCACGCCGCCTCGGGGCTCATGGGCACCGACGACGCCCTGGTCGAGGAGCTGCGCGGGGCCGGCGAGCGGGCCGGGGAGCGGGTGTGGCCGCTGCCGCTGTGGGACGAGTACCGCGAGCAGATCAAGTCCGACATCGCCGACATGAAGAACACCGGGGGCCGTCCCGCGGGGAGCATCACCGCCGGGTGGTTCCTGCGGGAGTTCGTCAGCGGCTTCCCGTGGGCCCACATCGACATCGCCGGCACCGCCTACAGCGACCGTGAGGATGGCACCCGGGTGAAGGGGCCGACAGGCGTGTGCATGCGGCTGTTTGCGGAGTTCGTGCTCGGGCGGGCGGGGTGAGCAGCCTCCGGGCGGCCGGGGAGCAGCAGCCAGGGAACGGGAAGCGGGGCCGCGGGCACCGTTTCCCGTTCGCCCGTTGGGCGCTGGCGCTGCTGCTCCTGGGCGCGGTCGCCGCCCACCCGGTGGCCGGCCAGATCCCGTTCGACTCCATCCCCCCGGATTCGCTGCTCCGGCGCGACACCGTCAACACCACCGAACGGTACCTCGAGGCGCAGAAGGCGCTGCAGGTGCGGCTGCCCGTGCTGCCGCTCGTGGGGGTGGGCACGCCGTCCACGCCGATGAGCCGGATCGTGCTTTCCCGCGACTCGATCGACTGGGCCATGGCGGAGACCCTGGGCGACCTGCTGCAGCGGGTGCCCGGCGTCTACCTGTGGCGTGGCGGGTGGGTGGGCCGTACCGAGTATCCCGACTATCGGGGCCGGGGGCCGGCCAGTGTCGAGTACTTCGTGGACGGTGTGGCCTACCTGCCGATCGGCCCGGACTCACTGGGCGTGGACCCGTCGTTCTTCTCCCTCAGCATGTACGACCGGGTGGAGATCGAGCGGTGGCCGGCCGGGCTCCGGGTGCACCTCTTCACCGACCGCCACGGCTCCAAGGCGCCCTACTCGCGGGTGGGGATCAGCTCGGGGGACCGGTCGATCGCCCGCTACGCCGGCGCGCTCGAGTACCGCTTCGGCAACGGGCTGGGCGTGGCCGCCGCGGGGGAGCGGATGGTGGCGCCCACCGCGACGGGTACCAGCAGCAACTTCGATATCACCAACATGTGGCTGCAGGCCAACTACCTGCCGAGTGCGCGGCTTGGGTTCCAGGCCCAGCTCATCCGCTCCAGCCCCGACCGCAAGCCGTTCGTCGAGAGCCCGGATACCCTCGAGCTCCGCCTGACGGGGGAGCGGAACGACGCCCAGCTCCGCGCCTTCTGGCGCTCGCGCGACGACGACCTGGGCCTGCGGGTGGACGGGTTCGTGACGCGTACCGGCTGGCGGGGGGGCGGCGTCACGGACGCGGTCCGGCAGGGCGGGGCGGTGGTGGCGTGGCGGACCCCGACCTTCGGGGTCGCGGGGCGGCTCTTCAACCGTTCGCGCTGGACCCCGTGGGAGGTGCGCGGCGAGGCGGGATGGACGCCCCTGGCCCATGCCAGCGCCGCGGCCGAGGTGGGGTACCAGACCCACGACCTCGACCGCACCAGCCGGTGGGTGTCCGTGCGCGGCGCGCTGGCCCTGCCGCTCGGCTTCGAGGCGCAGGCCACTGTCCGGACCGGATCGATCGTGGCCACGCCCACGGTCCTCACCGACCAGGCCCAGTCCCTCACCGACTGGCAGGGCACCCTGCGGTGGCAACGGCCCTGGGCCGGCCTTGAGGTGGGCTATGGGCAGACCGATGCCTTCCGCCCGCTGGCCTTCCGGCCCTTCACGCCGGGGATTCCCGGCGTGGCCGCCGCCCCGCGGACCGAGTGGCTCACCGTCGGGTGGCGCCTGGCCCCGCGGAAGTGGCTGACGCTCGAAGGGTGGTACTCCGACCCGGTTTCCAGCGCCGGACCCGACGGGGTGCCGCCCACCCATTCGCTCACCACCGCCACGATCCGGTCGAAGTTCCTGCGCCGCTTCAAGAGCGGCATCTTCGACCTCAAGGCGCAGCTGGCGTTCGAGTCGTGGGGCGACGGGGTCATCGGCCGGGATGCGCTCGGGGCGCCCATCGCCCTCGACGGCGCCTCGTTCTGGCGCACCGAGATCGAGCTGCGCCTGGACAGCTTCCTGCTCTACTGGGAGCGCTACAACATGCAGGCGAGCCAGAAGACCTACGTGCCGCGGTTCCCCATCGGGAACTTCGTCTCGACCTTCGGGGTGAAGTGGGAGTTCGCCAACTAGGGCGTCCGGCCTAGCCCGACCCGAGCACCAGCGGCCCCAGCAGCGCGATGACCACCCCGATCACCACGATCGCCACCACGTCGAGCAGCACCCCCGCCCGCCCCATCTGCCGCACCGTGACCGCCCCCGACCCGAAGACGATCGCGTTCGGCGGGGTGGCGATCGGCAGCGCAAAGCCGGCCGACGCCGCGAAGCCCGCCACCAGCATGAGCAGGGCGGGGGGCTGGCCCAGCGAACGGCCCAGCGCCGCGGCGATCGGCATCATCATGGTGGCCACCGCCAGGTTGGAGGCCAGCTCGGAGAGCACGACCACCGCGCCCGCCAACCCCAGGTAGATGACCCATGGCGGGAGCCCCTCGAGGGCCGCGAGCCCCTGGCCCAGCCAGGTGGTCAGCCCGTGGCGCTCCAGCACCGCCGCGAGCGAGAGGCCGCCCCCGAAGAAGAACAGCACGTCCCACGGGATCTGCCGTGCCTCGGCCCAGGTGAGCAGCGGCCGATGCTCGCCCTCCGCGGTGCGGCCGGGGACCAGGAACAGCAGCACCGCGGCGAGCACGCCGATGGCGGCGTCCGAGAGGGCCGGGAGCAGCTGGGTGAGGCCCGGCACGAACACCCCGCCGAGATCCTTGGGTTCGCGGAGGATCCAGGCGAGGGCGGTGGCGCCGAAGACGAGGAACATCTTCGCCTCGCCGCCCCGCACCGGGCCCAGCGCCTGCAGCCGCTCCCGGACCAGGGCCTGGCCGCCGGCGCCCAGGTGGCTGGAGCGCCGGAAGCACACGAAGACCAGGATCACCCAGCACAGCGGCAGCAGCAGCAGCACCATCGGCATGCCGAGCGCCATGAACTCGACGAAGCTGACCGGGCGCCCGGCGAGCTCGCGGAGCGCGCCCGCCACCACGAGGTTGGGCGGGGTCCCGATCATCGTGCCCATGCCGCCGATGGAGGCGGCGTACGCCACCCCGAGCATCAGCGCGGCCCGCACCTCGCCCCCGGCCTCGTCCGGGGGGAAGAGCGCCGCGATGGCCAGCGCGATCGGGTACATCATGGCGGCGGTGGCGGTATTGGAGATCCACATCGAGATGCAGCCCGTGGCCAGCATCACGGCGAGCACCGCCCGGCGGCTGGTGAGCCCGACCAGCGCCAGCAGCCGGTAGGCGATCCGGACGTGGCAGGACCACTGCTCCAGCCCGGCGGCGAGCAGGAATCCGGCAAGGAAGAGGAACACCAGTTCGTTGGCATACGGCGCGGCGGCCTGGGCGCTGGTGGCGATCCCGAGCACCGGGAACAGCGCCAGCGGCAGGAGGGAGGTGGCCAGGATCGGCACGCACTCGGTGATCCACCAGACGACCATCCAGGCGGCCGCGCCCAGGGTCCGCTGCGCCTCCGGGGGGAGGGACGCCGGCGCGAGCAGGAAGGCCGCGAGGCCCGCCAGGGGCCCGCCCCAGCGGGCAATGCTGCGGGCACGGTTCGCGCCGTGAGATGTTTGCGGCATGAGTGCTGGGGAAGATCCGCCATCCGGGGCTGGAGGCAAGTCGCGCCGCCCCGGTCCCTAGCCGTAACCCACGATCCCAGTTATACTTCCCCGCTTTCCAGGACTGCGCGCGGAGACGCTTGTGCCTTACAGCATGACGGGGTTCGGAGCAGCCGAGGGCCCGGTGGCCGGCGGTCGCATCCGAGTGGAGATCCGGACGGTCAACCACCGTCACTTCAACCCGTCGCTCAAGCTGAGCCACGAACTCTCGGCGCTGGAAGCAGACCTGCGGGAGCGGCTGCGGAAGGACTTCGATCGCGGGCACGTGAGCGTGGGCGTGCACTGGGCCGAAGCGCCGGAGCGCCACACCGCCGGCTTCACGGTGAACCTGGAGCGCGCCCGCGCCGTGGCGCTGGCGCTCGGCGACCTGCAGCGCGCCCTCGGGGTGCCGGGCCAGGTGGACCTGTCGATGATCGTCCGGCAGCCCGAGGTCATCACCACCGGGCGGGAAGAGACCCCGGCGGTCGAGTGGGTCGATCTGGAGCCGCTCGTGGCGGAAGCCATCGGCAACTGCAAGGCGATGCGGCGTCGCGAGGGCGGGGTGCTGGCCGCGGAGCTGCGGCACCGGCTCGAGCTGATGGAGGCCGCCGCAGCCGTGGTGGCACGGCGGGCCCCGGAGCGGGTGGCGCGGGAGCGGGACCGGCTGCGCGCCGCCGTGACCCAGCTGCTCGATGGCCGGACGGTGGACGAGCAGCGGCTGGCGCAGGAGCTCGCGTTCCTGGCCGACAAGCTGGACATCACCGAGGAGCTGGTGCGGTTCGCCGCCCACGTGGCCGCGTGCCGCGAGGCACTGGGCAAGGACCAGCCGGTGGGCAAGCAGCTGGGCTTCCTGGCGCAGGAGCTGGGGCGCGAGGTGAACACGATGGGCGCCAAGGCCAACGATGCCGAGATCGTGCAGCAGGTGGTGGCCATGAAGGGCGAGCTCGAGAAGTTCCGCGAGCAGCTGGAGAACCTGGAGTGACGCCGTTCCTCCTGGTGCTCTCCTCCCCCTCGGGCGGGGGCAAGACCACCATCGCGCGGCGGGTCCTGGCCGCCCGGCCCGCGGTGGGGTACTCCATCTCCGCCACCACCCGCGCCATGCGGCCCGGCGAGGTGCACGGCAAGGATTACTGGTTCCTGACCCCCGAGGAGTTCGAGGCCCGGGTGATGGGCGGGGAGTTCCTGGAGCACGCCAGCTACAACGGGCGGCGCTACGGCACCCTGCGCAGCGAGGTGGAGCGGCACTTCGCCGCCGGCCGCCACGTGGTGCTCGACATCGAAGTGAACGGCGCGCGGCAGGTGCGGCGCCAGCTGGCCGGCGCGGTGCTGGTGTTCGTGGTGCCGCCGACGGGCCGGGCGCTGGTGGAGCGGCTGGCCGCGCGGCGCACCGAGGACCGGGCGGCGCTCGACGGGCGGCTCGCGATCGCGGCGGGGGAGCTGGCCGCGGTGGGCGAGTACGACTACGTGGTGGTCAACGCCGACCTGGAGCAGGCGGTGCACGACGTGCTCGGCATCCTCGACGCCGAGGGGCGCCGCGTGGCACGGCAGGACGACCTGGATATCCGGACCGAGCGGCTCCGGCGCGAGATCGCGGAAGCCGCGACGCAGCTGTAACCCACAGGAGCAGGCACGATGAAGATCTACACCCCGACCGAAGCGGCCCGGCAGGCGGGCAACAAGTACCTCGGCGTGCTCGTGGCGGCCAAGTTCGCCCGCCACATCAACGAGCTGCCGAAGGAGCGCCTGATCGAGAAGCAGACCAAGATGACCACCCAGGCGCTCGAAAAGCTCTGCACCGGCGACCTCGAGTACAAGATCTCCCGCCGGCGCCGTTCCGAGGCGTGACCGTGTGGGAGGGCCGGCATGTCGTCGTAGGGGTGTCGGGGGGGATCGCCAGCTACAAGAGCTGCATCCTCGTCCGGCGCCTCGCCGAGGCGGGCGCGCGGGTGGACGTCATCCTGACCGAGGGGGCCGCGGAGTTCGTGCGGCCCCTCACCTTTGAGGCGCTCTCCGGCCGGCCGGTCCTGACTTCGCTGTGGACCCGCGACGCCGCGCTGCAGCATGTGCGCCTGGCCCAGGCCGCCGACCTCCTGATCGTGGCCCCGGCCACCGCACACCTGATTGCCCGGGTGGCCCAGGGGCTGGGCGACGACCTGCTCACCACGCTGCTGCTGGCCCGCACCGCGCCGGTGCTGCTGGCCCCGGCGATGAATGATGAGATGTACGCCAACCCCGCGACCCAGGCCAACCTCGCCACCCTGGCCACGCGGGGTTTCGCGTGCGTGGGTCCGGAGGTCGGGTCGCTCGCGGAGGGGCCCTCCGACCGGCCGGGGCGGATGAGCGAGCCCGAGGTGATCCTGGCCCACGCGGCGCGGCTGCTGCACGAGCGCTCCCGGCTGGCGGGCCGCCGCGTACTCGTCACCGCCGGCCCCACCCGCGAGGCCATCGACCCGGTCCGGGTGGTGACCAACCGCTCCAGCGGCAAGATGGGTTACCGCCTGGCGGAGGCCGCCTGGGAGCGTGGGGCCACGGTCACCCTGGTGAGCGGACCGGTGGGGCTGGCGGCCCCGGTGGGCGTGGACCTGGTCCGGGTGGACACCACCGTCCAGATGGAGCAGGCCGTGCGGCGGTTGCTGCCCACCACCGACGTGCTGATCATGGCGGCCGCGCCGGCCGACTACCGGCCCGCGGCCCCGGCCGCCACCAAGCGCCCGCGTCAGGGCGGGGCGGTGGTGATCGAGATGGAACCGACGCCGGACATCCTGCAGGCCACCACCGAGGCGCGGAAGCCGGGGAGCCTCATCGTCGGCTTTGCACTCGAGACGGGCGACGCGGTGGCCAGTGGCCGCGCCAAGCTGGCACGCAAGCAGCTGGACCTCATCGTGGTGAACGACGCCCTGGAGGCCGGGGCCGCGTTCGAGGTGGACACCAACCGGGTGACCATCCTCGACCGTGACGGCGGCGAACTCGGGGTCCCCCTCGGATCCAAGCGCGTCGTGGCCGACGCCATCCTCGACCGCGTGGAGGGGCAGCTTGGACGATAGGGCCGCCCGCTACCTGCGACAGCAGGCGGAGCTGGGCGACCCGGAGATCGTCCTCTCCTCCGCGGAGGCGGCGCGGGAACTCCGCGCCACCGCGGGGCGCCGCCCCGTGCCTGCACCACGTGCCTCCGCCGCGGCGCCGAGTCCGGGCGCCGCGCCGGCGGTCGCGCCCGCCGGGCCGTCCACGCCGCCCCCGAGTGCCGCTCCCGTCGTCCCACCGCCCCCCGCGCCGAGCCCCCGCATGGCCGACCCGTCGATGCAGAAGTGGAGGAAGGACGCGCCCCCGATCCCGGGGCCCGGGCTGGTGGTGGAGCCACCGACGGTCACGCTGCTCGGCGACGAGATCACGCGTGCGGAGTCGCTGGAGGCCGTGGCCAGCCTCATCCGCGGCTGCGAGAAGTGCCGACTGTGCCAGGGGCGGAAGCAGACGGTGCCGGGGGAGGGGAACCCGACGGCCCGCCTCATGTGCATCGGGGAAGGACCAGGCGCCACCGAGGACGAGACGGGCCGCCCGTTCGTGGGGGCGGCGGGCCAGCTGCTGGACCAGATCCTCGGTGCGATCGACTGCCCGCGGGAATCGGTGTACATCGCCAATATCGTGAAGTGCCGCCCGCCGCAGAACCGCAAGCCGCTGCCCGACGAGGCCACCATGTGCCTGCCGTACCTGCACCGGCAGATCGCGCTGGTGCGGCCGACGGTGCTGCTCGCCATGGGCGGGACGGCGGCGGAGTGGCTGCTCGGGGTCAAGCGCAGCCTGGGCGACCTCCGCAACCAGGTGCACCGGTACGCCGGCATCCCGCTGGTGGTGACCTACCATCCCGCAGCGCTGCTGCGGAATCCCAACTGGAAGAAGCCCACCTGGGACGACGTGCGGGTGGCGCGCCAGCTGCTCGATCGCTAGGCCGGGGGCCGCCGCCGCGTGGAAAAGCCTGTGGATGTCGCGTGGACGCGATGTGGATGATGTGGACGCCCGAGCGGCGCGTTGCACGTGACGGGTGGCCCGCATAGGATTGGACCGTCAGCGCCCCCGTCCCCGTTCCGGTGGTCCGTCTTCCGATGACCAATACTCCCTACGATTCGAGCCCCGCCAACGCGGGCGGCACCGACACGGCCGCGCCGCTGCGCGCCGCCCCGTGGAGCAACGAGGCCGAGCAGGCGGTGCTCGGCGCCATGCTGCTCGACCAGGACGCCGCGCTGCGCGCCGTGGAGCTGCTCGACGACTCGCTGTTCTACCGCGAGGGCCACCGGCGGCTGTACCGCGCCATGCGGCGGCTGATCGAACGGCGGGTGGTGATCGATCACATCACCCTGCGGGACGAACTGGAGCGGAAGGGGGAGCTGGAGCCGGCCGGCGGGGAGGTCTACCTCGCGGAGCTGCTCGACGCGGCGGTCACGGCGGCGAACTTCGAGGCCCACGCCGCGATCATCCGCGACAAGGCCATCCTGCGCCAGCTGATCGAGGCGGCCACCGCGGTGGTGTCCCGGGCGCACCAGGCGGAGGTGCCCGCGGCCGACCTGCTGGATGACGCCGAGGCGCGGATCTTCCAGATCAGCCAGCACGTGAAGACCGCAGGGCTCAGCTTCACCCGGATCAAGGAGATGCTCTGGCCCACGATGGAGCGCATCGAAAAGCTCCATGCGCAGGGCAAAGAGATTAGCGGCGTCCCCAGCGGCTTCAAAGATTTGGACGAGATGACCACCGGCTTCCAGCCTTCGGACCTGGTCATCGTGGCGGCCCGGCCGTCCATGGGCAAGACCGCCTTCTGCCTCAACATCGCCGCGCACGCGGCGGAGAGCGGCAAGGGCGTGGCGCTGTTCTCGCTCGAGATGTCCAAGGAGTCGCTGGTGCAGCGGATGCTGTGCGCCGAGGCCCGGGTGGACAGCCAGCGGGTGCGGCGCGGTACCCTGTCCGATGCCGACTTCACCATGCTGGCGCGCGCGGCGGGCGTGCTGGCGAGCTGCCCCATCTGGATCGATGACACCCCGGCGCTGACCCTGCTCGAGATGCGCTCCAAGGCGCGGCGCCTGCGGATGGAGAACGACGTCGGGCTGATCGTGGTGGACTACCTACAGCTGATGCGGAGCCCGATGTACGCCGAGAACCGCGTGCAGGAGATCTCCGACATCTCCCGCTCGCTCAAGGCGCTGGCCCGCGAACTCGAGGTGCCGGTGATCGCGCTGTCGCAGCTCTCCCGCGCCTCGGAGCAGCGGGGCGGGGAGCGGAAGCCCATCCTCTCGGACCTGCGCGACTCCGGCGCCATCGAGCAGGATGCCGACATCGTGCTGTTCATCCACCGGCCCGAGATGTACGACCAGATGGACCGCGACGGCAACAGCAACGAGGGCAAGGCGGAGCTCATCGTGGCCAAGCACCGCAACGGACCCACCGGCACGGTGGACCTCTACTTCCACAAGCAGTTCACCCGGTTCGCCAGCATGAGCGACCGCGAGGAGCCGGAGTATGTCTAGCGTGGCCGTGGTGGCGGGGACGCATGGCTAAGGCCCGGTCGGTCTATCGCTGCACCGAGTGCGGCCACGATCATCCCAAGTGGGTGGGGCGGTGCGAGGCCTGCGCCGCCTGGAACAGCGTGGCGGAGGAGCCCGTCACCCTCGCGGCCCCGCACCGCGCCACCGGGGGCGCCCGGGCCCGGGGCGGATCGGGGGGCGGGGCGATCCCGGCGCGGCTGCGCGACATCGAGGAGTCCCGGCTGGTGCGCTGGAGCACCGGGCTGCCCGAGCTCGACTTCGTGCTCGGCTCCGGGCTGGTGCCGGGCTCCATGACCCTGGTCGGGGGGGAGCCGGGCATCGGCAAGTCCACGCTGCTACTGCAGGCCGCGGCGCGCCTCGAGGGCGCGGGCCGGACGGTGCTGTACGCCAGCGGCGAGGAATCGCCCGAGCAGGTGCGCCTGCGGGCCGGCCGGCTCGAGGAAGACGCCGGGCCGGTGCACGTGCTGGGAGAGACCCGGCTCGAGGCCATCCTCGACGCGGCCACCGCCATCAAGGCCGACCTGCTGATCCTGGACTCGATCCAGACCGTCTACACCGAGCTGCTGGAGGGCGCCCCCGGCAACGTGGGCCAGGTGCGGGAGTGCGCCGCGCGGCTCATGCGCTATGCCAAGGAGAGCGGGTCGGCGGTGATCGTCGTGGGGCACGTGACCAAGGGCGGCGGCATCGCCGGGCCCAAGACGCTGGAGCACATCGTCGACACGGTGCTCTATTTCGAGGGCGAGGCCACGCTGGATCACCGGCTGCTGCGCGCCACCAAGAACCGCTTCGGGTCCGTCGACGAGATCGGCGTCTTCACCATGACCGGCCATGGGCTGGTGCCGGTCCCCAACCCCTCGGCGCTGTTCCTGGCGGCCCGCGACACCGGCAGCACCGGCAGCGCGGTGACGGCCCTGATGGAGGGCACCCGACCCGTGCTGGTCGAGGTGCAGGCGCTGGCCGCCCGGAGCGGCTTCGGCACGCCGCAGCGGGTGGCCACCGGCCTGGACCAGAAGCGGCTCGCGGTGCTGCTGGCGGTGCTGGAGCGCCGCGGCGGGACCTCCTTCGCCGACCTGGACGTCTTCGTGCAGGTCACGGCCGGGGTCCGTCTGACCGAGCCCGCCGCCGACCTGGCGGTGGCCGCCGCGCTGGTCTCGAGCGTGCTCAACCGGGCCGCCCCGGCCGACGCCATCTTCCTCGGGGAGCTGGGCCTGGGCGGGGAGGTGCGGCCCATCGGCGGGCTGGAGCGGCGCCTGGTCGAGGCCACCCGCCTGGGCTTCCGCCGGGTGTTCGCCTCCGGACGGACCGCCGGCAAGATCCAGGGCCTGACGCTCGTGGGGCTCGACCACATCGATCAGCTGGTGGCGGCGCTTGCCGCGTGACGTGGGCGTGGTGATCGTGGCCGCCGGCCAGGGCACCCGGCTCGGCGCCGGGGTGCCCAAGCAGTATCTCCCCCTCGGCGGGGTGCCGATGCTGCTGCGGGCGCTGCGGCCCTTCACCAGCCATCCCGAGGTGGCCCACACCGTGGTGGTGCTGCCGGCCGCCGACGCCGCCCACCCTCCGGCATGGCTCGCGGAGGTGCTCGGTGATACTCTCTCGGTCACCGCGGGCGGTGCGGAGCGGCGCGACTCGGTGGCCTGCGGGCTCGCCGCCCTGCCGGCCGCCTGTGCGGTGGTCCTGGTGCACGATGCGGCGCGACCGTTCGTGGACCAGGCCATCATCTCGGCCGTC
>Ga0268298_10001202_pt1 | contig 31067 bp, 20 predicted proteins | sample WWTPWeurt_MetaG_FD_194462 | JGI IMG/M metagenome (GOLD analysis project Ga0268298, IMG submission 194462) | Activated sludge microbial communities from WWTP in Nijmegen, Gelderland, Netherland - WWTP Weurt | ecosystem: Engineered > WWTP > Aerobic digester > Activated sludge | place... | reverse complement strand
CCATCCTTGAAATAAGGATATTCACCCAGGACAAAAATTCCCGTGGAGTCGCAGGCCGAAGTAAAAAATTTACTAAAGTCATTGGCTCCTCCCTTGATGTCCGGAGAGATGCTGAACAACTTTTGCCCTTTCAATTCATTTGTTACAAGTAAAAGCAACACGATTTTTATCCAAAAGCTTACAGCATATAATCCATCCCTCATCGAAGCCATAATTTTGCAGTTTGTGGTTTGGAATCTGCTCCTTTCAATTGGATCAGGTATAATCCACTTTCCATGGAAGTTGGCAAACAAATCTCTTGCCCTGTATGCATTTTGGTAGCATACACCTGAACTCCCTGTAAATTCAATAGACACAAATGGAAAGTACCGCTGCCACCCGCCAGATTAAGGTAGAAACATTGATCGATCGGATTGGGAAAGATCCGCACGGCAGGTCCTTCCTCATCCATTTTTTGGGGCACTTGTTTGGAATAGCTTTGTAAATAGGCCGGCCAGTCGATGCGGATTCCATAATGTGCATGCAACCAGGCTCTTAATAGATTGGAATAATTTCCAAAGTTTGATTGTGCCAGTGCCGCTAAGGAATCTAATTGTGCAGTGTGTAAATCATAAATATCAAGGCTGTCTTCATACCACCCTTGTAGGAGTAGCGCAGCATCAAATAGGATTTGGTAGTCGTCTGCAGCCGCTTCGGGTATGCCTTCAAAACCTGATACCTGGCCGAATTGTTCTCCGTTCCAAAATGCACCCACTTCATCCAATATACTTAGTTCAGGATCCAACCGGTCTAACCAATTTTGTGCTTGTTGCGACCAACTACTGTCCAGATCCCGGTGACACTTCACCATCCTTGCCTCCAATAAACCCTGGTGTAAATTCAAGTGGTTGTATTGTTCGGTCATTTGCTTTTTCAAGATGCTATCGGTTTCGTTCTCGATGTTAACCAATAAATCCGTCATCAACACCTCCAGCGAGTCCCAATCGTTTTCGGCCTGCAGTTCGTCACAGTCCTCTTCAAGACCATTGGTTCCCTGAATTCCTGCCAAACGGTAATTGCAAGTGGTTCCATAATCAATCCCCTTCCCTTCAAATTGACCTGCATAAGAAAACCTGGTTTCGGCTGGTTCGTCTGTCCAAAAGTAATTCGTAATTTCCGCCTCGGTAGCGATCATGACTGCAATATCGTTCGTGGTGACTCTGTTACCGGAAGACCCGAAACTTGTTCCCCAACTACCGATGGTGGGTTTTCCAGCATGGTATACTGCATAGGCCTGCGGATTTTTCCAGCTGTTGCAAATAGCATTGGTCAGGTTGTTATTTCCATAAAGTTCAATTTTGGTTTTTTCAAACAAATTGTCTTTTAATTCAAAGGACAATTCAGGATTCGCTATTGAAACCGAATTCACTCCATTGAGTACATCCAAAAGGTAATTGTGATACATGATACCGGTACATTTTCCTCGGCTGACTACATTTCCGATTATAGTATTATCAAAAATCACAGCGTCTTTGGTGCCGTTCATGTAGATCGCTTCGTATTTGTCAATTTTTGCTTCAAGCGAACTATTGCTCACCACCAAACCTGCTCCAGAACTTCCAAAAGCATCAAATCCACCTTTCATCATGTCTGCATCTTTATAGATGCATGTTTCAAAATTTTTGATTTTGGATTGGTTCACTATCTGAACTGTTCCGAAATATGAATAAATTCCGGTAGACAATCCTTTTCCAATGACAGTACTTGCCGATATGCTCAAAGCCGTATTGATGCAGGAGATGTGTCGATAACTGGCTCTGTTGGTACTGGTGATATTTGCACCACTGCCATCGATCAGGCTGTTGTTGAGTATGTACACACCACTGGCTCCATGTTTGGCCTGAATACCGGCACCATTGTTGACCATTTTGCTTTGATCGAATCTGATCTCATCAAATTGAATCGCTATAATTCCATTTTTGGAATAACTGATTTTAGAATTTTCCAAAACCAGTAAGGATGGCTTCGTACTGTTATTGTTGGTACTGTAAGCATTTAGATAGACTCCATCCCATTCTCCATATTTCGACAAATCCGGACAGTTGGGTATGGGTCCTTGCTTTTTGGTTATTGTGTAATTGCGCAAGGTGAGCGATCCTCCTGCTTCGATGATGATTTTTTGATCTTTGCACATTTCCAAAATTCCATTTTCCCATACTACGGGTGTTGAAATGGTGATGTCTGCAAGTTGACAATCCACCGGATCAAAATATGGATCGTTGTCGCAATCCGTTCGCACCATGTCTTCAAAATAGTCTTCAATGTACTGGTGCATTCTTTCATATTGACCTTGTGTAAAACACTTTTTGCAAGCTCCGTAATAACTCATCCAATTATCAACCGGTATGTTCCAGGGGTTGGTTTGATCGTTGCAATCATCCTTCACGGCATTGGCTATATTCTGCGAACAATTACTTTCAATAAACCAATTATGCTGATCCCCATATCCGTTCCCGTCCAGGTCCATGGTGTAAGGATCAGCACCCGTGTCACTGACATCATCACCTTGAAACCCGGAATCATTGTTCCCATTCTTACATACCCAAGGTTTACTAAATGGCAAGATTAAACTGGTATTAGGGATTGCATATGGATTCCCTTTTCCAAATGTATGAACCAAACCCAGGGTATGTCCTAATTCATGCGTTAATGCTGAAAAATTGGATGCGCAAAAAAGAATATTTTGTCCCAGGTATGCTTCACCACCACCCGATGTAGTAAATGAATACACGTTGATGGCTTCATCATCAAAGCCAAAGGTGGTTTTGTTGTTCAATACGGTCGATTTGCGTTCGGAATCATCCCCTGGCTTATCACCGGTATTGAAATTGGAATCATAAACAATGTAATTGATACAGTCGCTATCAAAAGTAAATTTGATATTGCCCTGGGCAAAAACATCATTGATCTGGTCTAAAAGATCTACATACAATTTATCACTTGGGAACTCCTCTTTGGTTCCCAGGTATTTTATAAAATGAAATTTCAACTTCAAACAAATCGGAGGAAATGCTCCGGGATCATTGTTGCAGTTGGTTTTAGGTTCGGCCATCACCCCAATTTTTGTAATATCGCAAACTGGAGACGCCTGACTAAAACCATCTCTAAAACATATTAATAAAATCATATATATATATATATATAAGATTTTCTGTTCGTTGAGCCGTAAAGGAGTAGTGCGTGAATAAAAGAAAATTTCCTGGTTTTCATGGTTCAGTATTTTAAGGTTTTTTAAAATTCAAATGTAGTTGATAAATGTTTAAATGTCAAGGACTTTAACTCGATCGGTTGCACGATTTCCAACCGGCGATTAATTACTTTTCAATACGAAACGGTTCGGACCACCAGGATGGATCGTATGAAATATTTATATTTGATGGCATAAGCTTTGCGTTATCCACTCAGTACAGTTCTAAAAATAAGATCATGAGAACTTTTGCATACGCTTTGATCGGGGTGATCTCCGGTATGCTGATTGGGCTGGTGGTTTCATCTTATGAAGCACCTTTCAACAGTCGGTACGACCCTTTGCCTCAAACCATTCACGCAGTGAAACTGGCTGGGCAATACGATTTTGCCGGAGAAGCTTTGCCCATGGATTATTTTGATGTCACCGAGCGCCTCGAGCGTGAATTGTTGATCAACACATACTACCACAGCGCCATGCTGCTCCATATAAAACTGGCCTTGCGCTTTTTCCCACTGTTTGAAAAGATCTTGAACGAAGAGGGTATCCCGCAAGACCTCAAATACCTGGCTGTGGCTGAAAGTTCACTCCGCAATGCCGTCTCATCTGCCGGAGCCAAAGGTATCTGGCAATTCAAAGAAGAAGCGGCAAAAGAATTGAACCTCGAGGTAAATGGATACGTTGACGAACGAAATGATCCTGAAAAAGCCACCCGTGGTGCTTGCCAATACCTCAAAAAACTGAAAGAGCGGTTCGGATCATGGACATTGGCTGCAGCGGCTTACAACATGGGACCAACAGCCCTGCAACGTGCTATGGAAGAACAAAAAGAGGACAATTATTTTGATTTGAATCTGAGCGAAGAAACCAACCGTTACGTGTTCCGGATCATCGCCATTAAAGAAATCATGAAAAATCCCGAAAAATTTGGATTCTTCCTCCAGAAAAAAGAAATGTATCCACCCCTGGATGCATTTGAGGTCGTGACCGTAACAGAAGGCATTCCCAGTCTGGCGGATTTTGCCCATGAACACAACATCACATATCGTCAATTGAAACTGTACAATCCCTGGTTGCTAAAAGGCGAATTGCCCAATCCGGATAAAAGAGAATACCGGTTCAAAATCCCCAAATAAATCGCCGTACTCCGGGAAATGAGCGCAAGGATCCATTGGTTGTTTTAACCTGCGTGGCTGGGTTTTTGACCCCGCAACCCGTACCAATATGTTTATGCAGTTTCGCTTCCAGAGTGTGCAATATGCTGTGGAGTGCTTGATTTTATTCCAAGCGCTTAGCAGGACCTAAGAATCGGAGCGAATCCGTACATTTGCAAAGATCAGGCTTGTAAGGATGAACAAATTGTTTAACGTATTGTGGAGTCAATATCTGAAAATCCATCGTTCTCAGATGCAGGCATTTATGGATCATCCCATCGAAACCCAACAGAAAGAACTCCGCAAAATCATTCGCAGTGCGCGTGCTACCGAATGGGGCCAGCGTTATGGATTTGACCGGTATAAAAAACCCAAGGACTGGAGTCAGATGCTTCCGGTGCAGGATTATGAAAGCGTGAAGGAAGACATCCACAGGATGCTGCGCGGTGAACAAAATGTTTTGTGGCCAGGTCGCGTGCGATACTTTGCGAAATCTTCCGGGACGACCAGCGATAAAAGCAAATACATACCAGTAACCGACGTAAACCATCGGAACTGCCATTCTAAAGGCGGGTGGAGGTTGGTAGCAAGCATATTTGAAAACCTTGAAAAACCGCGCATATTTGAGGGAAAAAGCATTTTACTGGCCGGGAGTTCTGCCAAAAATATTCCCGAATTTCCCGGAAGCACCGTGGGTGATGTATCTGCCATCATTTACCAACGATTGCCTCCAATCGTGGTCAACCGATTGTTTCCAAGCCGCGAAATTGCCCTGATGGAGGACTTTGAACAAAAGCTGGAACTGATCGCTCAAACGGGCCCATCAGCCGACGTTCGACTCATTGCAGGAACCCCAACCTGGGCAGTGGTTTTGTTTAAAAAATTATTGGACTATACCGGAAAGAACAACATCCTTGAAATTTGGCCGAAGATGCAAATCTTCATTCACGGAGCCGTCAGTTTCGTTCCTTACCGGGAGCCCTTTCGCGATTTTTTTCCATCTTCTGATTTTCGTTATTTGGAAACTTACAATGCGTCGGAAGGATACTTTGCCGTTCAATCGGATATCTACAGCGACGACATGTTGTTGCTGTTAGACAACGGAATCTTTTATGAGTTTATACCCATGGAAGATTGGGAAAGCGACCACCCAAGAACATTGTTGTTGGAGGAAGTAGAACTGGATAAAAATTATGCCATGGTGATCACCACCAATTCCGGATTGTACCGGTATAAAATTGGCGATACAGTGAAATTTACCTCGCTCCAACCGTTCAAAATCAAAATCACGGGTCGAACCAAACAATTCATCAATGTTTTTGGCGAGGAGGTTATGGTGTCAAACACGGATGCAGCTCTTTCTGCCACGTGTTCTAATTTTGGGGTCAAGGTCCTGGAATATTCTGTGGCACCCATTTTTTTATCCACCTCCGGCAAGGGAGGTCATGAATGGATGATTGAATTTGTTGATCCACCCGCTGATCCTATTCAATTTGCAATGGCCCTGGACAATCATTTGAAGCGCATCAATTCAGACTACGAAGCGAAAAGATTTCACGACCTTGCACTCGAACCACTCAAAGTAAACATTGCCGCCAAAGGCACTTTTTTCCATTGGATGAAAGGCCGTAACAAGATAGGGGCCCAGCAAAAGGTACCCCGGCTGTCCAACCAGCGAAATCATTTGGACGAGCTTTTGGCGATTTCACAAGATTTGTCCATGCGACCGGCAAACTAACGAACGTTTGTTCGTACGGTTTCTTTGCTTGCAATAATTTGGTGTGTTTACATCCGGGAATCAATATTTCATCAATCCTCATGCATGTGGAAATAAAAAAAAGATTCAATGAGCGATCACATCGCTTGATCATCTTAAGTGCTAAAACTTTACTGATCAGAAGCCAGGCAAGGATCGCAAACGGTGGCTAAAAACGCTAAAGTGTGTGATGGGTTCTTTTTCATTGGTTGAAGGATAACCTGATCCTTTTTAGAAGGTACTGTATACAATTACGAGGTGGCTTTCAAGCTTTCTGCGAGGAGATCCGTGGTCTACCTTTCAATATGATGGAGACAGTAGTAGCGTGTCTTCAAATTATTGTTTCGCTCACTTGTTCCAAAGTTTTAGGAAAGGACTCATTTTGGTTTCATAACTTAGCTGATTCAAAACGTTATATGATGACACTGAGATCAGTTTGGTTGGTTAGTTTGGTGCTTTGGGCAAATCTCGTAACCGTTGGGCAAAACTTAATTCCCAATCCCGGATTTGAGCAATGCGATCGATGTGACAACAGGGGATTTTATGAATTGGGCATTGAGCGTGGAGCAAACGATCCAACGGATTGGAATTCTGCAACCTACGGGTCACCCGATATTTACTCTACGGTACCACATACAGGAAAGCGGCATGGAGGCTTTTTTACGGGCCCAGGAAAATTTGAATACCTTGCCAACCATTTCAATGAACCTTTGAAGCAAGGAGCCACGTATCAATTTAGTTTTTGGGTTAGAGCACACCCTCAGTTTTCAAGTTACATTGTGGATGAAATCGGTGTCCATATCCTACAAGGTTCAACGGCTTTTAAACAATCAGATCCCCTTAGCCAATTCAAGCCAAGTTTTACGACTCCGGATGGACAATTTATTCCTCCTAAAGATTATTTGCCATTCAAATTTGAGTACGTCGCCTGTGGGGGCGAGGACCATTTCATCGTTGGTCGTTTCAACAAGTTGATGATTGGAGATTCAATTTACATTGGCCCGGATTCGACCAAAGAGATCATCTATTATTATGTCGATGATTTTGAAATGATCGAAGTCAAACCACCCTTGCAGGAAGATCCCATTGCCCTCCAACAGATCGATTTGTGCAGGGACTCTGTCAAGACCGTCCGGGTAAACGATGCTTATGTTCAAAAGGATGTGCGGTGGAGTACAGGCGAGCGAGGTCCATCAGTACAGATTAAAAACCTGGATACTTTGTGGGTAGAAATCCATTTGAACGATGCATGCAACACCATCTTGCGTGACACATTGTATATCCGCTATTTCAAAGACATCAGTTTGAAAATATTGAGTACAGATTCCATTTGTACCGGTGACAGCATTTCGCTGCAAGCATTGTGCAATGGAGATTGTTTTGAATACCTGTGGAATACAGGACAAACCGATCGCATCATCCGCATTACGCAACCCGGACTCTATTCGGTCAAAGCAAAAACGCTTTGCTATGATTTGATTCAGGAAAAAGAAATATTGGCCAAAGATGGACATGTTCCCGAATTCATCCAATTACCCAATGTCATCACTCGATCGGGCGCTGCAGAAAATCAAGTGTTTAAAGCCTTCGTTCAACCTGGGCAAAAGCACCGTTTGCAAAGTACATCCTGGAATATCTTCAACCGTTGGGGTGTTTTGGTCGATGAAAAAAATGGATTGGATTTGGAATGGCGTCCCGATTCCAATGTTTCACCGGACACCTATTTGTATCAATTCATGGCCAAGTATCAGGATTGCAATGCAACGAACACTAAAATATTTAAAGGGCATGTTATATTATTAGACTAATGTTGGAAATCAATTTAAAACCTTATCATGCGCTGGTGTGTGGCGCCAGCAAAGGCATCGGACGCGCCTGTGCTATGGCTTTGGCAGATGCAGGAGCTTGTGTGACCGCTTTGGCACGTACCGAATCTGAACTTTCCGAATTGATTGGAAAATTACCTGGTTCACCACATCAAAAACACCATTACCTCGTGGTGGATTTGAATGACCCTATCCAGTTGGACCATAAACTTCAAGCCTTAACCCTTGACCACTCATATCAGATTTTGATCAACAACACGGGTGGACCTGCTGCAGGACCAGCACACAAAGCTTTCTCTGAAGAATTCAGAAGTGCATTCGAGCAGCATTTGATCTGCAACCATCTTTTGGTCCAAAAACTGTTGCCATCCATGAAGTCGGCCGCCTATGGAAGAATCGTCAACATCATTTCCACATCTGTAAAACAACCCCTCGACAACCTTGGTGTATCCAATACCGTACGCGCAGCGGTTGCAAATTGGGCCAAAACACTGGCCAATGAACTGGCTCCTTATCACATCACGGTCAATAATGTTTTACCTGGAGCCACACAAACCGAAAGGCTGCAGAACATCATTGCGCATGAAGCAAAATCCAAAAACCTTGAACTTCTGGAAGTTGAAAACCGGATGAAATCTGCCATTCCTGCCGGCCGCTTTGGTCAGCCTGCTGAAATTGCCGCTGCAGTGGCTTTTTTGTGTAGCCCGATGGCCTCCTACATCACCGGTATCAATCTTCCGGTCGACGGCGGACGAACCAAATGCCTTTAAGCGAACGATTGTTCGCCTAACGAACGTTCGTTAGGGTTTGTTGGGCAATACAATCTTTTCTTTCTGCAAGATGTTGTTGAAGGTTTTATCATGCAGTTGAATGATTTCATTCTTTGATCGCTCGGCAGCATCCACTTCCTTTTGCAGTTGTTCAGCGCGGCCAATGACCAAATTGGATGGTTTTTGTTCCTGCCAGGCCACCCCGCCGTAAGCTTCCGATATGCGTTCTCTCAATTGTTCTTCGTCTGCAAAAACGGATTTGTGTTTTGTCGCCAGTAAGGTCCCTCGCAGTTTTTCCAGTACCGCATGATAGGTTTCTACCTTTTTTCGATTGTTGGCTCCTTTGATGAGTTTAAGACTTTCCTGAATTTTTTTCTGTTTGTTGTTGATGTCGTCAACCGTGCGTGCAAGTTGCTCGTGCATGAAATAATATCTCATGGCCACTTCGTGTTGCAAGTTACGGTCTGCAAGTTTGTAATCGCTACGGTCCTCATGCACCAATTCAAAAGTATCCAACAAGCTTTCTTCTCCCAGATTGAGTCTGAATTGGTATTTGCCTGGAAGTACTTTTGGCGCTCCAAAGCCAGAAAAATCAGGCTTAGTGCCTCCTTCTGCCACCCTTCCAGGTTTCATGCGTTGATTCCAAAACACTTTATTGATTCCTTTGCGGTTGGAAGCATTGAGTTGTTGCACGACTTTTCCAGCCATATCCAGGATTTCTGCTTTGACTTCGCCTTTTAAAAGTTTGTTCTTCAAATAATATCGGAAAGGCGCAATGTCATCCGGATTCCCGGTGTACCACTCTCCGCTCAGATTGATACCTCCACCATATTTTCCACTGCTAAGGGTATATTTATCATCGTTGAGCAAAGCAAATTTTTGTTCGGCCAACTGTTGGCTCATGTTGCGAAATGGTCTGAGATCATCGATGACATAAATTCCACGGCCATGCGTACCGACCACCAATGCAGATTTTCGCTCCTGGATTTGAATGTCCCTGACCAAAGCGTAATCGGGAATTTGGTTTTTCATGCGGAACCAGTTTTCGGCACCATCAAGGCTCGCAAACAACCCCATTTCGGTTCCCAAAAAAAGCAAATTGGATTGAACAGGATCTTCTTTTATACGGTGAGCAAATCCAGTGAATTCATTGCTATGGATGCGTTTCCAGGTATTTCCTCCGTCGTTTGATTGGACCACGTAGGTTGAAAAATCGCCGGTGGTGTGGTGGTCAAAACAAACATAAACCCTGTTGGCATGGTGTCTGGATGGTTCAATCCAGCTTACCCAAGCGTTTTTTGGAACACCACATGATGCAATCAAAGCACTCATGTTGGTCCATGATTTTCCACCGTCTTTGGTACACTGTACGTTGCCGTCATCGGTTCCTACCCAAATCACCCGTTCATCCAATGGACTTTCCGCAATGGAATAAATGGTGCAATGGTTTTCAGCGCTTGTATTGTCCGCACTCAATCCGCCGGAATCTTCTTGTTCCTGTTTTGACTTATCGTTGGTGCTTAGATCCGGAGAGATGGGATCCCAATTTCGCCCCTGGTCGGTTGACTTAAACAGGTATTGGGATCCTATGTAAAGATTTCGTTTGTTCGCCTGGCCTACCACGATGGGGGTATTCCAATTCCATCGCAGTTTTTCCTGGTCTTTGGTTTGTTGCGGTTTGATGGAGTAGCTTTTGAAATTGTTCAAATCAATTCGAGAGGCATTGCCTCCCTGGCTTTCTGCAAAGGCTGTGTTTGGATCCGAGGGATCGGGAACTGTCCAAAACCCATCTCCCCAATACAAGAGTTTCCAGTCGCCGTTGACCACGCCACCGGGAGCCTCACTGGGTCCGATCCAGGAGCCATTGTCTTGCAATCCCCCGTAAATGCGGTAAGGTTCGTGGTCATCCACTGCAACGCGGTAAAATTGTCCAACCGGTAAATTGGCACAAAATCTCCAAGTTGCTCCGCGATCGTTGCTGGTATAAACCCCCCCATCGGTTCCGAGGTACATGACATCGGTGTACTTCGGATTGATCCATAAGGCGTGATGATCGGAATGCACCCATCCTCCGTCATAACTAGCATCGGCCCAGGAATACCCTCCATCATCCGAATACGAAAAACTTAAAGCTGGTCGATAAACCCGTTTGTAATCATAGGGATCAATCACAAGGGTTGAAAAATAAAATGGTCGGGACACCACATTGAACGTAGCGCTTTGAGATTTCCAGTTTTCGCCGCCGTCTGTGGAAATGTACAAACCCGTTTCTTTGGCCTCCACGATGGCCAGGATATGCTCCGGTTTGCTGGGCGCAAGTGTCAGTGCCACACGACCAAATGCACCTTCGGGTAAGCCATTCGTCAATTTTTTCCAGGATTTTCCACCATCGATGCTTTTATAAATGGCCGATTCTTTTCCACCCGAATTAAAAGCGTATGCTTTTCTCCTGAATTCCCAGAACGTTGCATAAATGATCTGAGGATTCGTCGGATGAATGGCAATGTCCGCGCACCCTGTTTTTTCACTGACATAGAGTATTTTATCCCAGGTTTTACCTGCATCGATGGACCGATACAGTCCGCGGTGTGGACTATCTGACCACAAAGGACCTGGTACGGCTACGTATAAGATATTGGACTGCAAGGGATCAATGAGAATCTTTGCAATGTGTTCGGTACTATCCAATCCAATCTTCACCCAGTTTTCACCTGCATCGGTCGATTTGTAAAGTCCGTTGCCAATGGATACTGAATTGCGCATGTTGCTTTCTCCGGTGCCAGCGTAAACGATGTTTGGTTGTTTTTGATCAATGGCAATGCATCCAATCGACTGACAATGTTTGTCAAATACAGGCTTGAACGAAGCAGCGGCGTTGGTGGATTTCCAAATTCCACCACCGGCAGTGCCAACGTACAATATGCGTGGAGTGCTGTCTACACCCTGGATGGCGGTGATTCTGCCACTCATGGTTCCTGGGCCTAAAGCACGGGCTTCAATGGCACCGAAAGTGGATGCATTGATCTTTGCTTGTGAGCAGAGGTCACGCGATGACCCAATCCATATCAAAATTACTGCAATCAATAACCTCATCAATTTTGAATTTTAGAACAACTACGAAAACTTTAGTACAAGGATAAGCAACCTCCAGAAAATTATATAGTTAAATAATTTTTTGTCCCGAGAAACATCCTTTGCCGATTGATAGTGAGCATGTTGAAAGCAGTCGACCTCGCTACCAATCGTGCATTTCCTTTACAAAGGAGAACGTTGCAGAGACTATTTCAACGACTTGCTAATCTCGTTTGGTTGCGTGTCCCAATGGGATAAAGCTTGGTTTCGAACGGGTTTACTCAAATGACGGACGAATATATACCCGTGCGTTTGAGCGGCGTTGCTGATTTTTCCTGGGTATGTTTCCAATACTTGAAAAAGCATTTATTCTAAACAAATGGCGACCTTTCAATCGGATGTGGTTTGAAAGCCAGGAACCCGGGATTTCGCTACCTTTGCCGGCAAGAAATTATTTTACATGAGACTTGGATGGAAGTTTTTTACTCGTTTCTTTTTTCCATTTTGTATCCTGGCTTGTTCGGGCACAGTGGGAAATCAGGGCGGCACACTGCTCGAGACCAAAGGATTGACTTGTGATGCTCACTTAACCTTCAATGATCAGTTGCTCGTGTGCGGCGAGACGGCGCAGTTCGCGCATTCTGGTAACAATTCCGTCAAAGATGGTTATTGCGTATTATTTTCCCCTGGAAGTGCAGACGCAAGCATGCATGTTTATGGTAACGACCAGGTATCCCACCGCATTGAACGCATGCGGGCTTATGGAAAAGAATGGATCGTCACCGGAATCCGAGGAGAACAAAAGAATAAATTCATCGCGCGACTGAACGACCAATTTGATCCGGTATGGGCACTAAGTTCTGATACGCTGCAAACGACGGATCAGGTGGAAATGGCGGTCGATCAGAATGGTAATACCTTGTTTTCTTGTAAACATCCGTCCAGTGAAGCTTACGAATTGTTTATCTACCTCATGAACCAACAAGGTCAATGCCAGTGGGGGAGAGCTCTCTCTTCCGTCGAAATATTGCAGGATATTTTTCTGACCAAAGACCAACAATTTTTCATCAGCTTCAAACAAAAAGGTGCTTACATTGATGGACAAACACGAAAGCGCTATTTGATGAACAGTTTTTATAAAATGGATGCAAGCGGACAATTGTTATGGGCGGCAAAATTTCACTTGGATGATGATCAGATTCATCATGCACATTTCAATAAAGTGGTCGAAGATCCACAAGGATTTTTGTATTTTATCGGAGTGATTGCACTGCAACCCAATATGGAAAATGCATACATCGTCAAAACAAACTCGGAAGGAAAAATACTGTGGAGTAAATTTTATAATGGATTGCAGGATGTTACTTTAAAGCATGGAATTATTACGAAAAAAGGAAATCTACTGATCATCGCCGATGGATATGGAAAGCAAGGCGGACTGACCACATTGGAAGTCAACCAAGATGGAGAGGTATTGTGGGGCCGCAAATTTGAAAGCGCCAATTATGAGCAAGCTGTTGCTGCAATTGAAAGCAAAAATTCCTTTTTGTTTGTCTGGGATAAGTTGTTTACCATGGGACAATTTTCATCCAATCAAGAAGGAAAATCATGCATTGCCTCGGAACTTTTGAAAGATATCAAGCCTCAAGAAATCCTCATTCAATTTGAGCGTTTCAATGGGAGGGTCAAGGAAATACCATGCCATGTCTGGATGCCCTTTGATCTAATGCATAAGTCCAAGGAAAAAATTGCACTCAAGAAAATATGCAATTGAAAAAAGTACAAGTATTGTTCGGTCTTAACAATTGAGGAGCGCATGAAATCGGATGCACACATATTGCGATTGCACGCAGAGGAAGCCTTTGTATCCGAACTGATTGCCCTGAGAGCGGAAGATCAAAAGGATAAACCAGTTGGCTGGAAACTTTCGCCCTGGTCTGTATTGCTCTACATCTTAGGAGGACAAACCGCATCCGGGCATCCGATCACTCCAAAATACATCGGCGACCGAAAATTGATTGAAATGGCCATTGCCACCCTGTTATCTGACCGTGCCTTGTTATTGATCGGAGTGCCGGGAACTGCTAAGAGTTGGCTTTCGGAGCATCTTACCGCTGCAATTGTGGGTGAATCCGGACTGTTGATACAAGGAACTTCAGGCACATCAGAAGACGCGCTCAGGTATGGGTGGAATTATGCACAACTCATCGCAAAAGGACCGAGTGAGGAAGCATTGGTCAAGAGTCCGGTCTTACAAGCCATGGAGCAAGGCAAAATCGTACGGATCGAAGAACTCACACGGATACCCACTGAAATTCAAGATGCATTGATCAGCATACTTTCAGAAAAGAATTTACCCATTCCCGAATTATCCTTGGAGGTTCAAGCGAAACAGGGATTCAACCTCATCGCAACGGCAAATGATCAGGACAAAGGAGTTTACCCCATGTCGGCTGCTTTGCAAAGAAGATTCAATACCTTGGTGATGCCTTTGCCTGAAAAACTGGAAGATGAAATACGCATAGTTCAACAACGCGTTCAGCAGTTAGAGACTCAATTGGGATTGCCTCTGGCGAAATTGCAAGAAAAACATCTTCAGAAATTACTCACCATTTTCAGAGAATTGAGGGATGGTGTGACCTTGGATGGAAAGCAAAAATTGAAAGCTACCAAATCCAATTGGAGTCCGGCAGAAACCATTTCCATGGTGCATCATGCACGGATACAACACCATTATTTTTCCAACAGTGCCCTGGGACCCGAAGTATTTTCTCATGCAATGGTACAAACGTTTATCAAAAATGATCAGGATGATTGGGCAACCCTGAACGAATATACTGAGACCGTTTTAAAGAAAAGATCTGAATTCAAAGAATGGTATGAGGCCATCCAATCCATTGCTCGTTCATAGTACTAACAACTGTTCATATGGGTGCACGTGGTGAATTGCACATTCTTGGAATACGTCACCACGGTGCCGGCTCTGCGCGCAGGATGCTGAAAGCGCTCGAAGCCTTGCAACCCAGCGCCATTGCAGTTGAATTGCCGGCAGATTCAGGTACATTGGTGAAGCAACTTTCCAAAATAACTCATCAGCCACCCATTGCTTTTTTGTATTACGATAAAAAATATCCTGAGCATTCCATCTATTTGCCATTGGCCGCCTTTTCTCCCGAATATCAGGCCATAAAATATGCAGCAGAACACCAACTGCCACTCTATTGCATGGACATACCGGCGGCTGCATTTTTGAGAAAATCCAATTTTAAGGAGGACGAAACGAACAAGCTCACCAAACGCATGCAAGCCATCACGGCCGATCCCATCGGCTATCTGGCAAAGCACGCAGGTTACCGGGATGCTGAGAGATGGTGGGAAAGTCAATTTGAGCAATGGACAGATCAGGTACCCTTGTTCGAAGTGATTTTGCATTTAATGGAAACACTTCGTATCAATTCACATTGGCAAGATGATCGCGAAACCCTGGTGCGTGAAAAGTACATGCGCTGTCGCTTGCGCGAAATATCCAAGGTTCATCCGGACCGTTTAGCGGTTGTGTGCGGAGCCTGGCATGGTCCTGTGCTTACTTCCGGTTATCTTGAAAAAACCAGGGATGAGCAATCTCCACGATTGAACCTAACGGATGTTAGTACCTGTTTGATACCCTGGACCTACCGGAGCATTCAATTGAACCAATTTTATACAGCAGGAATCAAGGCACCGAGTTGGCATGAATGCCTTTTTAAGGATCCCGCCAGTTCTGTTTCGGTATTTTTATCAAGGGCGGCAAACCGATTGCGAAAGGAAGGGTACGAGGTTTCAACAGATGAGGTGATTGGCGCCAACCGCCTGGCCAATCATTTAGGAGTATTGCGGGAATTGCCGCTTCCTGGCCTGGATGAAATCATGGATGCTGCTCAAACAGCTTTCCACATGGAAGGCCGTTTCAAAAAGGAGTGGTTTGAGGATAAATTGTTTTGCGACGAGGTAACGGGTGTAGTGCCTATTGAGCAAATGAATTTGCCGTATGTCCGATTATTTCATGCCATCCTAAAAGAGTTGAGACTCGGCACCTTTTGGAAAGATGGAGGGAAAGATGCGCTCTTGTTGGATTTGCGTAAGGAAAAGCATTTGCGTATTTCGAAATTCCTTCATTATTGTAGCATGTGTTTGCATCGTTGGTGCCATGAAGGTCCGGTTGATTGGAATGTACAGGGTAGTTTTTATGAAAACTGGAATTTTCAGTGGCATCCAGAATTGGAAATGCAACTCATTGCACTTGCATGCAAAGGCAATTCCTGGGATGAGGTTTTATTGGCTCATGTGTCTGGCAAATTGGACAAAGCTGCAGGCGTCGTAGAGGTGCTTGCCTATTTGGATCATTCGTTGAAGGGGGGTTATCAGCGCTTATGGTCGATCATAGCCCCGGCCATGCAGAATGCTTTGATCAGAGAGCTTGACTTTGGAGTGCTCAGCAGTTTATTGCCGAGATTGAAATCGATCATCGCATTTGGAAATGTCCATAAAACAGAAACATTTTTCGTAGAAGAAGTTTTACAACAACTTTTAATCAAGTTGATTTTTGAAATGGAGAACAACAGCCTTCAATTGCAGGAACCCAGAGCACGAATAATGTTTGAATGCATGCACAACATCGAGCATTATTTTAAAAATGACCCGGAAAATCCCCTCTCGGCATCCTGGAAGGATCAAGTGAAATCCATCGCTTCAAACAATGCATGTCATCCATTGCTGCGAGGCAAGTGTTGGAATATTCAAAGTTCCAACAAAGATATTGAGCATGAACAAATACTGTTCGCATTTCGCAGGGAGTTTTCAACGCACGACCAGGCTACCCAGGCCGTGTTTTGGTTGGAAGGATTTATGGATGCGGATACGACTTTGTTTTTGCAGAATCCATTCATCATTGAGTGTGTAGATCAATGGATGAGTACCTTGGAACAAGAGGTATTCATTCATCACCTTCCCATGTTGCGCAAGTGTTTTTCTAATTTGCCTGCGAGCCACCGGATTTCAATTTTCAATGGTTTTGCAAATCATAACGCAGTCCACAAGGAATCTTCGCGCTATGTCCTTGCAGAACATCGAAGAAGTATTTTGATGCAGGCACTCAGGAAATAACCAAGAACGGTCTATACATGCATTGATGCAAACAAAATGATTGAAAATCATTGCTTAGCAATACATTCACATGATTCCAAAAGCATGAAAATTCTCCGTTGTTAATTTCAGTGATATTGAATCATTTTTCAACAAATTGATCCAGGGACCCAAGCAGATGGTATATGCTCATACGAAGTTGGTATGGCACAAATTTAGGGGGTAAAATACGGTGGCTTATTCTTGAAGCTTCTCAGCAGGAAGGATATACATTAGCAATTTGGTCAATGATGTCCAAATTTATTCTTCCTCCTCATGCAATTCTTCCACTTGTTTTTCTTCAAGCCAAAATTGGTTGATCAGATTTCCTTTAACGAGATGCAGTTTTTGCAGGTTGACCAATTCGAGAATCCCTAAGAAAACTACTATAGCATGGATACGGTTTTCGCACGTGTCAAACAATAGTTCAAAATGTACTTTTCTTTGCGAGCGAATGTTGTCAAGGATTCTATTTTGTTCTTTTTCAATGTCGTATTCATAGTTGAAAATGCGATGAACGACCGCTTTGGGAGCTTCGTTCAACCGGTCCATGACCCTTTGAAAAACTTTCATCAGGTTGAACAGGTTTAAAGTCTCCCATTCTGCATCGATCAAAGCTTTTTGTGCCAATGATTCGAACTCTGATTTTATGTTGCCTCGTGGAATGCGGAAGTACTGATCATCTTCCATACTGCTAAAACCATCGATAACATCTTTAATCGATTTGTATTCTAACAGTCGTTGAACCAGCTCTTTCCTTGGATCGATTTCGAGGTTGTTCTCATCCAGTTCTTTTCGTGGTAGCAACATTTTTGCTTTGATGCGAATCAGGGTTGCAGCGACCAAAATAAACTCACTGGCCAAATCTATGTTCATTTGCTCCATATGCCTGATGTAGTCCAGAAAATCTTCCGTAATCTTGGCAATGGGAATGTCGTAAATATCCAGTTCATCGCGTTCAATAAAGAAGAGCAGGAGATCAAAAGGCCCTTCAAATTGCTGGAGTTTTATAGTATAGGTATTCATGTTGAATAAAAGGGCTGGCGAAGTTAGTTCAAATTGGGCTTTCCCACAAACTTCCACCCACGAAACTCCTAAAACCCGTGAGTTCGAACTTTGAATTGCTTGTATAATCCGTTGGTATGGAGGGCTTCAGCCGTTGGATCGTTTGGAATGGGTTGCCAAATTCATGCAAAAGCGCGCTAAATTTACGGCATGAATCGCGGTATCCTCCACCTCATTCCTAGTCCGTTGACCGGGGCAACCATTCATCAAATCAGTCCGCAGGCTTTGGAAGCATGTTATGCGTTGGAGCATTTTGTGGTGGAAAGGGCAAAAACCGCGCGGGCTGTGCTTAAATCCATGCGGCATCCCATCCCTATGCCGCAACTGAAACTTTTGGAGATTGACGGGGATCAGAGTGGGTCTGTTTTGCTAGAAGCGCTGGAGTGGTTAAACAGTGGAATTTCAGTCGGACTGATGTCGGAGGCTGGTTTGCCTTGCATTGCTGACCCTGGCTCGAAACTTGTTGCAATGGCTCACCAACGCGGGTTGGAAGTAAGACCATATGCAGGCCCAAATGCCATGTTGATGGCTTTGATGGCTTCTGGTTTTGATGGGCAGCAATTCCAGTTCCATGGTTACCTGCCTGCAAAAAAAGAGAGTCTGCGTCAGGCTTTGATTCAAATGGTTCAGTGGATCCGAAAAACCCGACAACCCCAAATTTTCATGGAAACTCCTTATCGAAATAAACAAGTCATTGAAGCATTGTGTCATCATGTTCCGGCCGACTTGTCCTTGTGCATTGCATCCATGATCGGATCTGAAGACCAGCGCATACAAACCATGATGGTGCGCCAATGGACCCCTTCGATGCTTGCATTGCATTTTGATCGACCGGCAATTTTTATTTTGGGATTGCTTGCGTGAACCCCTTCATGAAGTAGGCCATCGATGAGCCTTGATAAGCCTGAGCACTTCGAATTAAAATTGATTAAAGTTCATTGATCGTATTAAAAGAATCAGCCTGTATGAATTTGTGAAGGTGTGGGTCCAGTATGAACAACTGTTAGTATACTGCATCCTCCTGTATGAGAAACGGCTGCAAGGTGGATTTTTTTTGCAGCAGAGCATACTCATCAAGGGCTTTGAATTGAAAACCTTGTCCGGCAAAATAATCAAGCACTCTGGGTAAAACCCATTTCAATTTTTGTCTTGACTTCAGAGAGTCGTGAAACACAATGATGGATCCGGGGCCTGCATTCCTGATTACGTTTTGATAACACATTTCAGAAGTGAGATCGGGATCAAAATCACCACTAAGCACATCCCACATGACGATTTTGTAGTGATGTTTCAGAAATCTCGATTGAGAAGGTTTGATGCGTCCATAAGGTGGGCGGTATAACTTACTCCCTGTTATCTTGGCACCTTTGCGCACGTTGAGAATGTAATCCAAATTGGGAGTTTCCCAACCGGAAAGGTGGTTGTAAGTATGATTGGCAACGGTATGCCCACCATCCACCAATTGATGCAATAAGGATGGGTATTTTTCAATGTTATGTCCTACACAAAAAAAAGAGGCGCTGGCATTGTACTTTTTCAATTCCTGGAGAATCCAGGGTGTCAATTCAGGAATCGGGCCGTCATCAAAACTCAAAAACAGTTCTTTTTCCAATGTATCTATCTTCCAGATGAGATCAGGAAACATCTGTTGAAGAAACTTGGGAGTATGACTGAGGTAAAACATGCGATGGATATACCAACTAAAGACGTATAAAGAAACGGAATGCTGGGTGTAAGAGCGGAATTATTTTAATGATTAACAATATCTTATGAAGACAAGTTCCCATATTTGCAAGCGTTTTAGAAATTGGAGACCAAATGAACCAGGAAGTCCGATTGAGATTTGCCCCTAGCCCAACCGGGGCACTGCACATAGGCGGTATTCGTACGGCCCTTTACAATTATTTGTTTGCCCGCAAAGCAGGTGGCCGATTCATCATACGGATTGAAGACACCGATCAAAATCGCTATGTGGAGGGTGCCGAAAATTACATTCTCCGCAGTTTGGAGTGGTTGGGATTGGTGCCTGATGAAGGACCTGAAAATGGAGGCCCGTTTGGGCCTTACAGGCAGTCGGAAAGGAAATCCATTTATTGGGAGCATGCACTCAAACTCCTCGACGCAGGTGCTGCTTACTATGCTTTTGACAGTGCAGAAGAGCTTGAAATGCTTCGGCAATCGGGAGACGGCAACCAGAAATACGATGCCATTACCAGATTGTCAATGCGCAATTCCCTGAACATGCCTGAAGCGGAATGGAGGGCATTGGTAGAGGCCGGTCACCCTTTTGTCATCCGGTTGAAAGTGCAACCCCATGAAGAAGTCAACATATTGGATGCCATACGAGGCCAGGTAAGCTTTCAAACCAACGAGTTGGACGATAAAGTGCTCATTAAATCGGACGGATTGCCCACCTACCATATGGCCAACGTGGTAGATGATCGGCTCATGAAAATAAGTCATGTCATCCGGGGAGAAGAATGGTTGCCTTCTACTGCGCACCATTGTTTGTTGTATAAGGCTTTTGGCTGGCAACATGAAATGCCACAATTTGCGCACCTTCCACTCATCATGAAACCCAGCGGCAATGGCAAATTATCCAAACGCGATGGCGCGCAGTTTGGGTTTCCTGTTTTTCCGATGGATTGGGTCAATGCGGATGGAAGTTTGTTACAAGGATTTAAAGAATATGGATTTGAACCTCGGGCCTTACTCAATTTTTTAGCCTTTCTGGGATGGCATCCCGATGGTGATCAGGAAGTTTTTACGGTGGAGGAAATGACTTCATTGTTTTCACTGGACAAGATTGTAAAGTCGGGAGCACGATTCGATTTTGAGAAGAGCAAGTGGTTTAATCAGCAGCATCTTACAAGAATCCCAGAAAGCGAATGCCGGGAACGAATTTCCACTTTGTTTGCAAATCATGGTGTAAACTTGTCAAGTGATCAAACTGTTGCATTGCATGTGCTATACAAAGACCGCGTGCATTTCATGAAAGATTATTGGATGCAAGGAGCGGCTTATTTTCAAGACGCTTTGACCTACGATGCTCTATATCTGGAACAGAAACTAAAACCATCGTACCTTGAGGTGCTTGGAAAATTAAAAATGATCTTTTCTCAGTATTCAATTTGGAATGCGCAAGAGATCCATCAAAACTTACAACTGTTCGTTCAAGAAAACAACATCAAACCGGGAGAGCTTTTTCCATTGTTGAGGGTGGTCATTACGGGAACTACCAATGGCCCGGATGTTTTTAAAATGTTGGAATTTACGGGTCAGCAAAAAACGGTTGCCCGCATTGAAATGTTTCTACACCATATTCAATTACAAAGCCAATGAAAATAAAATTTTGTGGAGCCGCTCGCGGAGTCACCGGGTCCTCTCACTTGCTCATTTTGGAAAATGGTTACAAAATCTTGTTGGATTGTGGACTTTTTCAAGGAGAAGACGAAACCAGTGAGGAAATCAATTCGGAGTGGTTTTTTGAACCGGCAGAAATTGACATCATGATATTGTCGCATGCTCACATAGACCATTGTGGCAGAATTCCTAAATTGGTGAAAGATGGGTTTCAAGGGCATATTGTGTGCACGCACGCGACCCGCGATTTGGCTGAGATCATGCTCATGGATACGGCCCATATTCAAGAGCGGGATGCAGAGTATCAAAATAAAAAAATTAAAGAACGCCGTAAAAAGAAACCCGGAGAAAAAATCAAATCGGTAGAACCTTTGTACCGTTCTGGAGATGTAACTCGTGCAATGAAACAATTCATTGCAGTTTCATATGATCGTTGGGTGGAATTGGCCAAAGGCGTCCGCTTGTTGTTTACGGATGCAGGGCATATTTTAGGATCAGCCTCGGTAAACCTGGTGATTGAAAAAGGTGGTGACTCCATCAGATTGGGATTCAGCGGAGATATTGGCCGCCCGGATCGCCCCATTTTAAGTGATCCTCAACCCATGTGGCCTGCAGATGTCATCATCACCGAGTCCACCTACGGTGATAAATTGCATTTGCAAAGACCTGCTGAGAAGGAGCAATTTCTAAAAATTATTTCAGATACATGCGTTCATCAAAAAGGAAAACTAATCATACCTGCTTTCAGCTTGGGTAGAACCCAGGAATTGGTGTATTTATTGGACCAAATGTGTACGGAAGGACACTTACCGAATATTCCGGTTTACGTAGACAGTCCGCTGGCTGTGAATGCAACCGATATCTACAAAGCACATTCAGAATGTTTTGATGAAGAACTTTATGAGTATATTTTGAAAGATCCTGATCCCTTTGGATTCAAAAAACTTTCATACATCATCGATGTCAATGAATCTAAAAAGTTGAACGCAAGTCAGGAACCTGCCATCATCATTTCTGCTTCCGGAATGGCCAATGCTGGTCGGATTCAACATCACCTGTACAACAATTTGGAAAATTCGCGCAATACGGTTTTGTTGGTTGGCTATTGTTCTCCGGAAACCCCTGGTGGCAAACTGAGGGCAGGAGTGGAGATGTTGAAGTTATTTGGAGAATTGAAACAAGTGAAAGCCAGAATAGAGATTATGGACTCGTTTTCAGCGCATGGTGACCGCGATGAAATGTTGGAGTTTCTGGACAATCAAAAGGAAGTTTGTAAGCGATTGTTTCTCGTCCATGGTGATTACGATGTTCAGATCAAGTACCAGCAAGAAATTCAAAGACATGGATTTGTAAGACCGGAAATTCCTGAATTAAGGCAGTTGGTTCAATTGTAAATGCCATTCTGCCGCATGCATTGGTTGCATGGAGGCTACTCTTAGGATGACGGTCCGGTACCTGCATTTCTTTATGCGAAAAAATTTTCAGCATGCCAAGCTCATTGAGTTCCTTTAACCATTCAAGATGCCGACAATGTGATTCAGTTCTTGGTATACTTGGCAAAATGGAGGGATCCACTCATTCACTCATGCTTTAATGAATTTTATGCTATTAGAATATCCCTCTGACGCAATGCGTACAATATATAGTCCGGGATCCAGATTTTTCACGGGTATGCCATGCTGACCCTGCTGGTATTTTCCATCCAAAATGACGCGACCATGCACATTAAGTATATGGAATGAAAACGTAGTATGCTTATCGTTGCCGGTCGAAATGTGGAGGTAATCACGAACGGGGTTGGACCTGATTGTGATGGCGAAGCGCTTCGGTTCAAAGGTACTAACAGTCGTTCGTTTGTACCTGTTGAAAAAATTCCAGATCACACCGCTTGCGTTGAAATCCTGACAAGTCGTACCAATCACGAATGGACTTCCGGGCCAGGTGTGGCCCCCGTTGATGACTTTGAAATGTTCGACTTCATGTGCTCCTGGAAATATGTAACGTTCGGCCGTTGCTCCATCAGCCTGATTGATATCGGGAATATTTATAAAATTAAATCCCTGTGGATCCAATCCGTTTTTCCGTATCCAAAAATTTAAAACTTCAGGGATGGAAAGAATGCCGGTTGTGCCATTGTAATTTACGACTGCATCTGCGGTACCGTGAATTTCCAAAATGGGCATTGGTCCTGCATTTTTGCAGGTGGCTTCAGTCACTGCTGTCATCGAACCCGTTACCGAGGCAATGGCTGCAAAGCGATGGCTGTTGCATGCCAAATGATAACTCATGAAACCTCCGTTGGACATTCCGCAACTGTAGATGCGTTCTGGATCAATCGTGTATTTTTCTGATAGGGTGTCGATGATTGCGTGGATAAAACCGATATCATCCACGGGACTTTGTCCAACCAGGCCGACATTCCAAAAACGCAGACCGGATTGCGGATAGACCGTGCCATCCGGATGCACAACGATGAAACCAGCCGTATCTGCAATTTTCCGAAAGTCACCGTAAAATTCCTGCTGATCGCCATTGGACCCGTATCCGTGCAGATTAAAAACCAATGGCAATTTTTTTCCCGGGACCTGGTTTGCGGGAAGATAATATGAATACGTCCGGGTCAATTGATTGTGGACCAAACTTGTTTTGATGGTTTGCTGCGACCAACAAAATGAACCCACAAAGCTCATTAGAGAAAAGAGGATCCATGTCTTTATAGCGTTTTTCATGCCCGTGATTTTCTGACGAAATTAAGGAATTCGAAAATTGCATGTCGTATATTCGTACAAAACATTTTCAGGCCATACATTCGCCAAATGATGAATTGGAAAGATGCAAAATATCTGCTCGTTTGGTTCATACCTGCTACGGGACTTTTGGGCATCCACCTGGGTGGAGGGTGGTCGCCGGGTAGTTTTTACATTGCATTTTTGCTCATTCCTATTCTGGAGTTCTTTCTTCCCATTTCCCATATCAACCACGATGGTTCATCGAAATCAGCGAGAAGGGTACTTCATTATTTCGATGTTTTGTTATACCTCAATGTCCCTGTGCTTTATATTGCTCTGATCTATTTCTTCAAGAAAATTTCAGCAAGTGAATTGAGCATTTGGGAATCTGCAGGGTACCTGATGAACATGGGTATCCTCATGGGTGTGATTGGCATTAATGTGGCTCATGAATTGGGTCATCGCCAGTCATTGTGGGCAAAAACAACCGCCTCACTATTACTTTGGCCCAGTTTATATTTGCATTTTACTTCTGAACACAATCACTGGCATCATCGCTATGTCGCCACGGTGTTAGATCCTTCATCTGCAAAAAAGAATGAAGCGATTTATGGATTTTGGTGGCGTAGCATACGCGGTGTTTTTCAAAAAGCCTGGGTGCTGGAATGCCGGCGCTTGCATGCGTCATCACTCCCTGCACTTCATTGGAAAAATCGATTTATTCTGCAACAATGCTTCCACCTCTTTTATCTGGCGGGCATTTTTCATGTCTTTGGTTTCCGGACCTTTGCGTTTGCTCTGGGAGCAGCAATCATTTCGGTGTTGTTGCTGGAATCCATCAATTACATCGAACATTATGGCTTGCAGCGACAAGCCTCCGAAACAAATTCATGGGAGCCTGTTGGGCCTGCTCATTCCTGGAATTCAGACCATACTTTGGGGCGTATATTCTTGTATGAACTGACACGGCATCCGGATCACCATCAACACGCAGCCGAAAAATATCAAAACCTGGACAGCCTGAAAATCAGCCCTCAGCTTAAATATGGTTACCCATTGAGTATTTGGTTGGCTTTGCTGCCACCGCTTTGGTTTCAACAGATGAATCCATTGTTGTCTAATCAAGCCACAAATAGAATTACTTGAGCACCGTTTAATGTTTTTAACTTTTTAAAGCCTTTAACAATTGCTCCGTTTCAATAGTCGTTGCACACCTAAAATGGCCTTCTGGACATTGCATTTTTCCATGCAAACCACAAGGTTTGCAGTTTAAAATTTCACGCGTTTCAATGACGAACGACTGTTCGGATAAGGGGCCAAAACCAAAACCCGGTATGGTGCTGCAAAAAACTGCACAAACTGGAGCATTGACAGCGGAGGCCATATGCAGGGGTGCCGAATCGTTGACGTAGTTCATCAGAGCATCTTGCATCAATGCTGCCGATTGAGGAATGCTTAGTATGCCACATAGATTTTGGAGATCTACCGAAGGTTTTCTATGTTGCACCTGTCTGCAAATGAATTCACACAGGATCTTATCATCCGAACCGCCCAATAAAATAATCTGTATATTCTGAGGTATTTCAGAAAGAAAATTTATCCAGATCTCAGCCGGTAACTGTTTGGTAAACCAAACGGAAGCAGGAGATACGGTAATGTAAGGTTCTTTAAGCGGAATTAAACTAACGAACGTTTGTAAGTCAGGCACATACATTCTGGGCTTTGCAGGTTGCAATCCTGTTTCTCCCTTTATGAGCAGATGATTGCGGTCAATTTCATGTAAACCCTTTTGACTCTCGATTTGATGTCTGATGACGTGTGAAAAGAACATTGAAAAAGGATTCTTATCAAAGCCGGAAGTCTGTTTTGCGCCAGACAATATGGTTAGAAGACCTGTAGATGCAAAACGCTGCAAGTTAAACACCTGGTCGTAATTATGTCTTCTGATTGTCCAGAGCAAATGCCACCAATGCTTCCATTTATGCTTTCGTTTTTCCCAGATCAGTACATTTCTGATCTTAGGATTGTTTTGAAAAACCGATTCATTTCCCTTACGCAACAATACATCCACAGAATCACCGGGGAATCGTTGCTTCCAACTTTCAGCGAGAGCTGTACTGAGAATGACATCTCCCAGAAAAGCGGTCTGAATGAAAAGAATAGAGGCCATATTACCAATATCAAACGACGACAATAATAAGTCATTTTAGGGTATCATTTGAATTGGCTTTTCATACATCATTCCGATTTCGGATTTTATTAACAATAGCTTTCAACCAAATTGGTTATCAAGCGTTTACCCAATACATTGTTTATTTATAACTTTGCAAAAATTTTTAAACATGGAGCAAGTAGCCACCCACTTAAAGTATCGCGTAAAAGACATTCAATTGGCCGACTGGGGCCGTAAGGAAATAGAATTGGCAGAAGCCGAAATGCCTGGTTTGATGGCCCTCCGGGCTGAATATAGGGCCACCAAGCCCTTGAAAGGAGCCCGTATCGCAGGTTGCCTGCATATGACCATTCAAACGGCCGTTTTGATTGAAACATTGATCGAATTGGGAGCAGAAGTGAGCTGGTCTTCCTGTAATATTTTTTCGACACAGGATCATGCCGCTGCAGCCATAACTGCCAAAGGAATACCTGTGTTTGCCTGGAAGGGAATGAACAACGAGGAGTTCGACTGGTGTATCGAGCAGACCCTGTTCGCATTTGAAGACGGAAAACCGCTCAACATGATCCTCGATGACGGGGGTGACCTCACCAACATGGTTTTGGATCATTATCCTGAACTCGTAAGCGAAATCCGCGGAATTTCGGAAGAAACCACAACAGGGGTGATGCGTTTGTACGACCGCATGAAAAATGGGACACTTCCCCTTCCCTGTATCAACGTGAATGATTCCGTCACCAAATCCAAATTCGACAACAAATACGGTTGTAAAGAGTCCTGTGTGGATGCCATTCGGCGTGCTACCGATATCATGATGGCTGGTAAAGTAGCCGTAGTAGCCGGATACGGCGATGTAGGCAAAGGATCTGCAGCTTCGCTGAGAGGTTCCGGTTGCCGGGTGATCGTCACGGAAATCGATCCGATCTGTGCTTTACAGGCAGCCATGGATGGATTTCAAGTATTGAAAATGGAAAACGCCATTCCACTGGCCAACATCGTTGTGACAGCTACCGGGAATTGCGACATCTTGACGGAAAAGCACTTCCGCAAAATGAAGGACAAAACCATCGTTTGCAACATTGGTCACTTCGACAACGAAATCGATGTAGCCTGGTTAAACCAAAATTTCGGCAACAGCAAAGTGGAAATTAAACCTCAGGTCGATAAATATACAGTTGACGGAAAAGATATCATCCTGTTGGCAGAGGGTCGCCTCGTCAACCTGGGTTGTGCTACCGGACATCCATCATTTGTCATGAGCAACTCCTTTACCAATCAATGTCTTGCGCAGCTCGAATTGTGGAACCATTCAACGAAATACGAAAACAAAGTGTACACCCTTCCCAAAAGCCTGGACGAGCAGGTAGCACGATTGCATTTAGCAAAAATAGGCGTGGAACTGGAAGAGCTCAACGAAAAGCAAGCCGGGTATATTGGTGTGCATAAAGACGGACCTTACAAAACAGAGCATTACAGGTATTAATATTTACCTGATTCAAAAATTTTCGATGTTGTTCTGAACATCGGCATTCATACTAATGATTTCAAACATTGGCTTAATTCCATTTGATACCAAATGAGGTAGGGAAGTTGACCTCACCCCTGACCCCTCTCCAAGATGGAGAGGGGAAATGTAAAAGAAAGCGTTTCGTGTAATGAAATAGCTCCGATCTCCACGGTATTGGAGAAGGGCTGGTGGTGAGGTCCTCACCCCTGACCCCTCTCCAAGATGGAGAGGGGAATTGTAGGAGAGAGTGTTTCGTGTAAAGAACTAGCACCCTTCTCCACGTTAGTGGAGAAGGGCTGGGGATAAGGTCCTCACCCCTGACCCCTCTCCAAGATGCAGAGGGGAATAGTAGGAGAGAGTGTTTCGTGTAAAGAACTAGCACCCTTCTCCACGTTAGTGTAGAAGGGCTGGGGATGAGGTCCTCACCCCTGACCCCTCTCCAAGATGGAGAGGGGAATTGTAGGAGAGAGTGTTTCGTGTAATGAACTAGCACCCTTCTTCACGTTAGTGGAGAAGGGCTGGTGATGAGGTCCTCACCCCTGACCCCTCTCCAAGATGGAGAGGGGAATTGTAGGAGAGAGTGTTTCGTGTAAAGAACTAGCACCCTTCTCCACGTTAGTGGAGAAAGGCTGGTGATGAGGTCCTCACCCCTGACCCCTCTCCAAGATGGAGAGGGGAAATGTAGGAGAGAGTGTTTCGTGTAATGAAATAGCTCCGATCTCCACGGTATTGGAGAAGGGCTGGGGATGAGGTCCTCACCCCTGACCCCTCTCCAAGATGGAGAGGGGAATTGTAGGAGAGAGTGTTTCGTGTAATGAAATAGCTCCGATCTCCACGGTATTGGAGAAGGGCTGGGGATAAGGTCCTCACCCCTGACCCCTCTCCAAGATGGAGAGGGGAAACGTACAAGAAAGCGTTTTAGGCGATAAAATCGCTCCCTTCTCCACAGTAGTGGAGAAGGGCTGGGGATGAGGTCCTCACCCCTGACCCCTCTCCAAGATGGAGAGGGGAAATGTAGAAGAAAGCGTTTCGTGTAAAGAACTAGCACCCTTCTCCACGTTAGTGGAGAAGGGCTGGGGATGAGGTCCTCACCCCTGACCCCTCTCCAAGATGGAGAGGGGAAATGTAGGAGAGAGTGTTTCGTGTAAAGAACTAGCACCCTTCTCGACGTTAGTGGAGAAGGGCTGGGGATGAGGTCCACACTCCTGACTCTTCCCGGAATTCAATTGAAGAAAGAAGTACAATAATCTAAAAGAAGTTCTTAATAAGTTTTTCAGAAGTATAAATAATTGGTTAGGTACTCACGAATATGTTTGAAATATATTTATCCCGAAATGGGCATAAAAGAGTTAACCAGAAGTCTAAGACAAAATCAGACTAAAGCTGAACAAATCATTTGGGAGAAAGTAAGAGACAGGAGGTTCTTGAATTTAAAATTTCGAAGGCAGGTAGCATTCCAAATCGATTTATTACCAATGAGTAAGTCGCACTTTATAGTAGATTTTTATTGCAATAGTTTAAAATTGGCAATTGAGATTGATGGTAAAATTCATGCTTATCAAAAAGAATACGATTTATATCGGGATTATATATTGGAGAGTATTGGTATACGGGTATTAAGATTTACAAATGAAGAAATATTTGAAGAAGCTGGAAGATTTGAAAGTAAGGTAAGTGAATTCGTAGAGAGAAATCCACCTCACCCCTGACCCCTCTCCAAGATGGAGAGGGGAAACGTACAAGAAAGCGTTTTAGGCGATAAAATCGCTCCCTTCTCCACAGTAGTGGAGAAGGGCTGGGGATGAGGTCCTCACCCCTGACCCCTCTCCAAGATGGAGAGGGGAAACGTACAAGAAAGCGTTTTAGGCGATAAAATCGCTCCCTTCTCCACAGTAGTGGAGAAGGGCTGGGGATGAGGTCCTAACCCCTTTCCAAGATGTAGAGGGAAATTGAAAAATATATAAGTCGCGTAAAGAAATCGCTCCCTTCTCCACGGTGTGGAGAAGGGCTGGGGATGAGGCAGAGCATTATTTGTTTAATCCAAAAAGATTGAACATAACGCATCATTTTCTCCATAAAGAATCATCCTGATTCAAGAAATGTGTTGATGTTTGTTTCTTAAATTTGCCTAAATTTGGATTTGAAAGCTGAATTTTGAAAAAATCCCGAGGTGTAAAGAGGCTTCAGCACATTTTACCTTTGATCTTTCCAGGGCATTTAATTTCTTCATGATTTGAAAAATAATGAGTTTAGTTTCGAAGAGATTTTATCTCAAATTTATTTTTTATCTTCCCTTCATCCAAGTAAACATTGCAGATTGTCAGAATCAGTTTCAAAAATTTTTCACACCATCCGACACTTTTAATTCCAATCGGGCATTCCTGGCAGGTGGATTCGCAGCAGCAAGCTACTCAGCCTTTTCACTGGGATTGTATCATGCCTGGTACAGCAAAAACGGATTGGAAAAATTCCGCTTCTTCAACGATCATCGCGAGTGGTTACAGGTAGATAAAGCGGCTCATGTATTCAACGCTTATTTTCAATCTACGTATGTTTTCCAGGGTGCGCGCTGGTGCGGTTACAAGCCGCATCAGGCATTGATCTGGAGCAATGGGGTGTCCTTATTGTTTCAATCTACGATTGAGGTGATGGATGGTTTTAGCAGAGATTATGGTTTCAGTTGGCCGGACATGGCAGCGAATCTGGTGGGTGCCGGATTTTTTACTGGACAGCAGTTGTTTTGGCGGAGTCAAAAAATAAAGATCAAAATTTCTAGCTGGCCTAAACACTACTCGAAGGATCCCATAAAAAATGAGCCGGGATATACTTACAAAGACCGTGCGAACGACCTGTTTGGTTCCGGATATTTCAACAGTGCTTTGAAAGATTACAATGCGCAAACTTTTTGGTTGTCCTGGAATCCGGAAAATCTATTCAATAAACAATGGTCGGCCTGGCCTGATTGGTTGAATGTGTCTTTGGGTTATGGTGCCGATGGACTTTATGGAGGATTTAACAATGAATGGATCAAGAACCAAGTGGTCTATGATCTTCGGGATATACCCAGAGCAAGGCAATATTATTTATCGCTCGACATTGACCTCAGCAAAATCAAAACCAGCAGTTCATTTTTACAAACTTTGTTCCATCTGATCAATATAGTAAAGATTCCGGCACCTGCTTTGGAATACAACAGTACGGGAAAATGGAAGGGGCATTGGATGTTTTATTGATGAAACTGTATTGTCATTTTACAAGGGTAATAT
>Ga0268298_10001200_pt1 | contig 31106 bp, 34 predicted proteins | sample WWTPWeurt_MetaG_FD_194462 | JGI IMG/M metagenome (GOLD analysis project Ga0268298, IMG submission 194462) | Activated sludge microbial communities from WWTP in Nijmegen, Gelderland, Netherland - WWTP Weurt | ecosystem: Engineered > WWTP > Aerobic digester > Activated sludge | place... | reverse complement strand
TTTTTTATCCCCCTTGCTGTGAGAAGCATATAAATTATTTCATTATGCAAAATCATCCACGTATTTCAGCAGGCAGCCAGTTAGGCATTTGTCCTTTTACTCCGCAGGTTCTCCATCAGCACTTGCAGCTTTCACCTTTTGCTTATCAGCGTTACATCCGCAGGTCTCGGTTAGCCCATCAGCCAGTTTTTGGCATCAAGGTTTATCAGCTTCCTTGTGGTTGTTTCGTTTGGTGCTATCCATCAGGTGTTCGTGAGCTTTCAGCATTGCCCTTTTAGGGCTTTGCTATTGCTTTAAAACAAGAAGCCCCACCACAAGGGCAGGGCTTCTATTTAACCGATAAGAAAGAAAGCTATTAGGCTAATTCAACAATGTTTAACACGTTGTAAGCACCATTTTTTAACGGGTATTGAATACCGTTTACCTCTTGGAAAAACTCTATTGTCAAGAAATAAAGTTTTGTACCTGCACCTGCTGGAACACCGGCAGGAAGTAAATTGATAGGAGTGTTAGTACCATCAATTGGCAAATTTTGCACAGGGCTGTATTCAATTGCACTCACGTTGTTTACAAAATCTACATCAGCAAACGCAGATTTAAAACTAACGTGGGTTGCTCCAGTAGGGTAGTAAATATCATTGATAGGAGTGAATGCAGGAAAAGCAATATCACCAGTACCAGTGTTTACAGTGAACGGAGCAAATACAACACTACCCAAAGTTGCACTATCATTGAAATCAAAACCTTTCAATAAGGCTTGTGCCATCGGGTCCGCAATTCCGATACCTACATTTCTTTCACCTCTTGGAGAAGTGGCATCGTAGTTTTTAATCTGTGTCATTATTTGCGTTAAACGACTGGTAACACGGTTGTCACTTGCGTTCATCATCAAATTACGAACAGCATTGCGGAGTAATTTTCCAGCACTTGCAGAGCTTCCAAATTCGCTACCGTTTTCACGGGTACGCTGAAAGTTAGGATCATTGGCTATTCTGTCACCAGATACACCACTTTTTGTTTTCACAAGATGTCCATCCTGTGTTTTGTAGAAGGTAAGGTTATCCAATGTACCTTCTATTTTTAGTAAGCCTTTTAATCTTGCCATTTTGTTATTTATTTAAATTGTTAGTAATTACTTTTTTGTTGCGATACAGCCTTTACAAAACCTGTATCTGTTTTTTGAATTATACTTTCTGAATAGCCAGGGCGGACAAACTTTTTCAGCCCCACATTCCCAAAGTCCTTTTCTTTCGCTTGATGCTTTACGCATCAAATCTTCAAGCCTTGCATCAGTATCAAAATTGATGTAGTGCCAAGCCCAACCATTTGCAATAAGTATTTCATCCAGTCTTTGCCCATCCACATATACCATTGCCAATTCTCTACCGTACACATCAGTTTTCAATACTTCAAACTTTACCACCTTACCAAGTATCAAGGCTTTTACATTCAGCCAAGAGTTAAAACCCCAGTGTTGATTTAGTTCGGGAGCATCAACATTTAATAACCTTATTGTATGCTCCTTTGCAGTCGTTTTAAGAACGTATGTATCGCCATCCTTAACTTTCATCACCCTTGCTTCTTCTTGCGAAAAAGCGGCTGTAAAAGCCGTTAAAAACAAAACAGATACAATTATTTTCTTCATCACGATACAAAACTATGATGCTTTATAAGGCTCTACAAATAACCACTTCCGACATTTCCGTTATTGCCACATTATTCCAACAAACACACTTTTACCACTCACAAAAACATATTATCTTTGCAATGTTTACTTTATACCTGATGTATGGATAGAGTATGAAAAGAGTATTTTAAAAATGAATAGACTGTGTATTTATCCGAAAGACATTCAGATAATCACAGGCAAAAGCGACAGATATGGTAGATACCTTATTAAGAGGATTAAAGAGTACTTCAACAAGCAGCAACACCAAGTTGTTACCGTTGAAGAGTTCTGCCAGTATATGGGCTTACAACTGGAAGCAGTTGTTAGTCAATTAAGATAGTGTAAAAACTTATCTTCGCCTTTTGCTTATGATAAGGACAAACACACTCTACACTAAACAACATTTTTTCTTTTCTTTGTGCTGTACTTGCACTTGTTTTAGTGGGTTTTGTTGCCCAGTTGTTGCCCAAATAAATATGCAACCTCTGAAACCCTTTATTGATAGGGCTTTACATTTTAGCTTAACAATTTGTATCGGAAAGTAAATCCATGCAATTATTTGTATTGTATATCAGTCATTATTTATATTTAAACAAATTAATGAATGATATATCATTCATTTTAAAGCATTATTAAGTATAATTTCGTATATTTGCTGCTACTTTAATTTAACTGATTTGAAGTAAGCATGAAAACTTTCTCAACTATAAACTGGAATTCATTGAGCGATAAAGCCCTCGCAGAGCACATTGGGCGTTTTATTAAAGAAAAGCGTATGGAGCAAAACAAAACTCAAGATACACTTGCAACTGCTGCCGGTATTAGTCGCTCAACCTTGAGTTTACTAGAGAAAGGAGAGGTGGTTACTATCGCTACACTGCTCCAAGTATTGCGCGTGTTAGATCAATTACCAATTCTCGAGGTATTTACTGTTCAACCTATAGTAAGCCCAATTCAACTAGCAAAACAAGAACTGAAAAAGCGTAAACGAGCAAGTGGCTCCACAAAATCCTCCAACTCAACATCAAGCTGGTAATCATGAACACAGCATTTGTAAAAATATGGGGTGAATTGGTTGGTGCAGTTGCTTGGGACCAAAGCAGTGGTATAGCCACATTTGAATACGACAACAATTTCAAAAAACTAAACTGGGATTTATCTCCGTTAAAAATGCCGATTCAATTCCCAAAAAATATTTTCAATTTTCCAGAATTAAAACTGTCTAAAAATACTGCCTTCGATACATTCAAAGGATTACCCGGATTGTTAGCAGATGTGCTTCCCGACAAGTATGGTAATCAGCTAATCGATATTTGGCTGGCACAAAATGGGCGAGCAACCAACAGTATGAATCCTGTAGAAATGTTATGCTTTATTGGAACAAGAGGTATGGGAGCCTTGGAGTTTGAACCTGCAGCTTTTAAAGAAGGTAAGCGAACTTTTACAATCGAAATGGAAAGTTTAGTAGACCAGGCAAAAAAACTCCTTTCTCAAAAAACCTCTTTCACAGCTAATTTTAAAAAGGAGGAGGAACAAGCTATTGTGGAGATATTAAAAATTGGTACATCAGCCGGTGGTGCCAGACCTAAGGCAGTTATTGCCTATAATGAAAAGACTGCTGAAGTGCGTTCTGGACAAACCAATGCCCCAAAAGGCTTTGAGCATTGGTTGCTAAAACTTGATGGAGTAAACGACGTTCAAGTTGGCTCTACTAGCGGTTATGGAAGAGTGGAAATGGCTTATTATAACATGGCGCTTGCTTGTGGTATTGAAATGATGCCTTCAATGTTATTGGAAGAAAATGAAAGGGCGCACTTTATGACAAAACGGTTCGACAGGGAAAATGGGGACATAAAACACCATATTCAAACCTTTTGTGCGATGAGTCATTTTGATTACAATGTTGTTACGAGTTTTAGTTATGAGCAACTATTTCAAACCATGCGTGAACTTAAACTAAGTTATGTCGAAGCTGAGCAATTATTTCGAAGAATGGTCTTTAATGTGATTTCGCGAAATTGTGACGACCATACAAAGAACTTCGCTTTTAGGCTTAAGAAAGATTGTCAATGGGAATTAGCCCCGGCTTATGATCTATGCCATACTTATAATCCGAATCATCAATGGGTAAGTCAGCATGCGCTGAGTATTAATGGAAAACGAAAAGGAATAACCAAAGGCGATTTAATCACAATTGGAAAATCGATCAAGTGCAAACAAGCTATCTCGATCATTGACGAAATTGAAACTACCGTTTTGAACTGGAAAAAATTTGCTAAAGAAACAGGTGTTGCAGTTAAGTTGACAAACGCAATTGATAAAACTATACAAGAATGGAACTAAGCGCTTAGAATTACTTTGATTTATGCCTCACTAAGTGCAGTTAAATTTTAATTAAAATTAAAACTTCTGCTCCTAAATAAACTAATAGAAAATGAACAAAGGAAAACTCTATTTAATACCAACCACACTTGGCGAAATTGATCCAGTTTCAACTATACCCACTTCGGTTTATCAAATAATTAATGAAATTGATTATTACCTGGTTGAAAATGAAAAATGGGCACGTCAGTATTTGAAAAAATTAGGAATTAAAAAACCCTTGCAAGAATTAACCTTAAATGTTTTAGACAAACATACAGATATTACAGAACTCTCAACAACAATGAAGCCTTTGTTGGAAGGTAAAAATATGGGAGTAATATCTGAAGCCGGTTGTCCCGGAATAGCTGACCCGGGCGCAGAGGCAGTGAAGTTAGCACATCAAAAAAACATTCAGGTTATTCCACTGATTGGTCCCTCTTCTGTTTTATTGGCATTGATGGCATCGGGTTTTAATGGTCAAAGCTTTGCATTTCAAGGTTATTTACCAATTGACAGAAGCGATAGAATCAGAAAAATTAAAGAGCTTGAAAAACTTGTTCAAAGCTTGCATCAAACACAAATTTTTATTGAAACTCCTTTTCGTAATAATCATCTATTTGAAGACTTACTAAAAAACTGTTCAACAGCTACAAAACTTTGTGTTGCCATGGATTTAACATTACCTAGTGAATTTATAAAAACCCTATCTATCAGCGAATGGAAAAGCAAAGTTCCTGAATTGCATAAGCGACCAGCAATATTTTTACTCTATAAATAAAAATCCCCGAAAATCTTTCAATTTCCGGGGATTTAAAATTAGCTAACGGGTTTATTCTTTAGAAAGTTTAATTCCAGCTTGTCCGTTTACATGAAGCGTATACAAACCACTTGCAAGTTGTGATAAATCAATTGTTGATTTATCACCTGACAAGAATCCTTCCTGTACCAACATTCCAAGTGCATTTGTAACTTGATATTTTGTTTGTGCAGATGCTCCTTTAACTACTACCACAAGTTCGTTATTAAATGGATTTGGATATACTGCAACTTCGTTATTTTTAGCAAGTGTAGCAATTCCATTCGGTGGAATAGTAGGTGCGTTTGGATTAAATGTTAAAGGAATTGATGAACGCATTAATGTTAAATTGTTTGGAGAATTTAACAAATCAAAACCAGCACCCATCATCAAATGTAAGTCAAAACGATAGGTAGGTATATAAGTATACTCATATACAAAATCGTATTCAGGCAAAGTGTTTAGTGTACCGGCCGGAATGGGCTGTGGTTGACCAAAACTATAATTCCACCAACCTTGTGAATAAACAGTTCCAGAAGAACCCGGATGATTGTCCCAAATAGAAACATTCGATAAATAATCAAAATTTTGAATAAATCCGGCAACTTTAGATGCAGAAAAAGTTGAACTATTATTGATGTAAGGTAAAAATTCTACGGTTTCGTTATACTCAGCTTGATCATTGTTGTTACCATTGCTATCCGGATTGTTATCATCGTCAACATCCAAAACAGCAACACTAAATGGTTTAATTGGAATAGGAATACATTTCGTATAATAGTTATTAGGACCTTCTGTAACCAAAACTTCAACATAAGCAGTATAACTGCTAGTTACACTATTTGAAACCCAAATTTCGAATTCATCTGTTGACCAAGCTTCATTGTGCCAACCAACATTATTTAATCCTGCAGTACTATCTGTGATAGAAATTTTTGGATCAGTAGTTCTAAGTTTGCACAATCCACTAACTATAGAAGTTCCGTTTGTTTTATTATTATAACATTTCACTTTAAAACGCACAGGCAATCCTACATTCACCAAATTATAAGGATTGAGTCCATTGGTATTAACAGTGGCCGGCAATCCAGGTAAACCTTGAGCATTGGGAGTTAGGTAAGTACTAAAGTAAGTTGAATATTGATTTGCAACGGCAGCATCAACAAATGCTAAATTTGTTAAATATGCTTCAGTACTATTAATACAAGGGTTTAAGGTGGTAAAGGTTAAATCACTTCCGTAAGAGGTACCAACACTATTTGTAGCATAGGCACGGAAGTGATAAGTTGTACTTCCTGAAAGACCTGTTAATCCAACACTAAATACTCCGGTTCCGGTTCCACCTGAAACCTTTGAATTAGCAATTGTTGGACTTGGATTAGTGCTATAGCATACTCCTCGATCAGTAACAGGAGATGAACCACCAGCTGTTACGCTTCCACCTGCATTGGTAGTAAAATAGCTAATTGCTGAAGCAGCTGTTGATGTAACAGTTGGAGGAGTTGGATTGGTAGTTGCAAAAGAAATTTGAGTACCGTATGCTGTTCCTGAAGTGTTTGTAGCATAGGCACGAACATAATAAGTTGTATTAGGAGTTAAACCTGTTATATTAGAAACGAAGCTTCCTGCACCACTTCCACCAGAAACAACGGTATTTGCTAAAGTTGGATTGGCTGTAGTTGCATAGCAAATACCACGAGATGTAACGGCCGAACTACCAATGCTGGTAACGTTTCCACCACTGTTAGCTGTAGTAGTAGTTATCGCACTTGCTGCTGTTGTAGTAACCGATGCAAGCGCTTGAGAGGTGGTTGTAAAAGTTAAATCAGCACCATAGGCTGTTCCTGACGCGTTGGTAGCGTAAGCTCTAAAATGATAAGTAGTTCCCATTGCTAATCCTGTTAGGTTCGCTGTGAAGGCTCCGGTTCCGGTTCCACTAGCTACTATTGAATTTGCTGTAGTAGGATTAGCAGTAGTTGCATAACAAACACCTCGTGTAGTAACAGTTCCAGTTCCTGCACTGGTTACATTTCCACCGGTAGTGGCTGAACCTGCTGTTATTGCTGATGCTGCAGTTGTAGTTACGGTAGGTATACCAAGTTTTGTCATGGTAGTTGTTCTTGAAACGGCTTCAGTTAAACAAGCAGCATTTTTAAACACATGCACTCTATAAGTACCTGCAGCTGCAACAGAAAAAATTACAGGCTGAATTCCACTTGTAAGTATTGAGTTGGTGGTAGTAGTAACAGTTAAATAATCCGTTGTTACTGAAGAACCTGCCGAAAAAGATCCCGCAACCAGCGTAATTTCATAATATTCACCGGCATATTGGTCGGTAATAATGGTTACTGTTTGACCATTGGTCGTTGGACCCGCAATTACACTTTGAGGATACATGGTTGTGGCAATACAACCGGTTGCTGATGCTGTAGTAGTAAAACTTTCGTCAGCACCATAAGATGTTCCTGCGCTACTAGTAGCAAATGCGCGAACATGGTAAGTAGTTCCAGGAGTTAAAGAGTTTAAATTTGAAACAAAGGATCCAGTACCAGAACCGCTCACAACAGTTGCGTCTAAGGTGGTAGGATTGGCTGCAGTTGCATAACAAACTCCACGAGAGGTAACAGTAGCACTTCCTGCACTTGTAACGTTTCCGCCGGTACTTGCTGTGGTAGTTGTTACAGCACTTACCGCTGTAGTTGTTACAGTTGGTGCTGTTGTTGCCGCTCCATTTCGTGTGATAGATACACCACGGCATATATTATCGGTCACACAACTTGAACTTGAAAATATGTGCGATTGATAGGTACCTGCAGCGGCGATTGAAAATGTTAAAGGCGTTGAACCAGTAAATAATACTGTGCTAGTTGTTGTAGTTACAGTAAAATAATCGGTTGGATTACTTGAGGTAAGTGTATAGTTTCCGGCAGTTAAAGAAAGAACACCATATTCGCCTGAGTAATTACAAGTAGTTCCTGTTGAAGGTGTGATAACAACTGTTTGTCCGTTTGAAGTAGGTCCTGTAATAGTATTGGCAGGATATTGAGAAATTGAAATACAACCGGTTCCGCTACCACCTCCAACAATTGTAATATCATAATCTTCTGTTTCACCTGAGCCAAATGAAGTACATGCATCACCTGAACCGTTCGAAAAACCGGTATTTCTAGTGCGGATTCGCATACGGGTTAATCCAGAAGCAGCACTTCCAGGAATCGTTATTGAAACACTACTTGCTACACCAACCGAAGAACCTATAGCAACCTGATTCCATTCACTGGCTTCAAAAAGTTGATTTTGATTATAATCAATCCAAACAGAAATATCGCTGCTTTGCAATCCTTCAGTAACATTTAAAGAATAGGTACTACCTTTAGTAAGTGTAGCAGTGTACTGCGATAAACCAGAAAAATAAGTATACGCATCCGTAGCATTATTACATCCAGATCCTGAATTATTTAATGAAGTTGAGCTAATTGATACGTCATCAATATAACCGTTACCACTTACAGTGCACGATACAGAGTGTAAGGATGTTGAACAATATTGGGCAAAAGCACCAAATTGAGCGCTCATTAGAGCTACAAATAGTAATTTTTTAAACATGTTTTAGTATTTTGGATTTATTTCAAATTTTAACAAGATGCGAAAATACTATATTTTGTGGAATAAAGTCGACGTTTTTTTTAACAATTAGACTTTCATTTTATACACTTCATGTAGTAACGCAGTTATATTCGTGCGAGCAATAAGCAAAAAGTTTTTCAATTTAATTTGGTGATAATTTAGCCAACTATCAATTTGCAAAGGCTAGGTAAAACAATATCTTTGCAAGCTTTTAAAAAAGTTGATACTAAATTATGATTAAAATTACTTTACCCGATGGAGCAGTGCGTGAGTACGAAAAAGGTACCACAGCTATGCAGGTTGCGCTTAGTATAAGCGAAGGACTAGCACGAAATGTATTGGCTGCAAAAGTGAATGGCGCAGTGTGGGATGCTTCAAGAGCAATAAATGACGATTCCACGCTTTCATTATTAACCTGGAACGATGCAGATGGAAAAGCTACTTATTGGCATTCATCGGCACATCTTATGGCAGAAGCTTTAGAGGCAATTTATCCGGGAACTAAGTTTGGAATTGGTCCTGCAATTGAAAATGGCTTTTATTACGATATTGATTTAGGAGGAAAAGTATTAACGTCGGATGATTTTAAAAAAATTGAAGACAAAATGCTTGAGTTGGCGCAACAAAAAAACAAGTACCAACGCAGTGAGGTTTCAAAAAACGATGCGATTAATTATTTTACTGAAAAGCAAGATGAATACAAGTTGGATTTACTAAAGGATCTTGAAGATGGAAGTATAACCTTTTATCAGCAAGGAAACTTTACTGATTTGTGCCGTGGACCACATATTCCTGATACCGGTTTTATTAAGGCAGTAAAAATTATGAATATTGCCGGTGCTTATTGGCGAGGTGATGAAAAGAACAAAATGCTTACACGTGTGTATGCTATTACTTTTCCAAAACAAAAAGAATTAACCGAATATTTGGCTTTGCTTGAGGAAGCAAAAAAACGTGACCATCGTAAACTTGGAAAGGAGTTAGAGTTATTTACTTTTTCTGAAAAGGTTGGAATGGGTTTACCACTCTGGCTTCCAAAAGGAACAGCTTTACGCGAACGGCTTGAAAATTTTTTGCGGAAAGCACAAGTTAAAGCAGGATATCAACAGGTAATCACTCCGCATATTGGGAATAAAAATCTTTACATAACCTCAGGACATTACGAAAAGTATGGCGCTGATTCTTTTCAACCTATACATACTCCAAGAGAAGATGAAGAGTTTTTTTTAAAACCAATGAATTGTCCCCATCATTGTGAAATCTATAAATCATCTCCTAAATCGTACAAGGATTTACCAGTTCGCCTGGCTGAATTTGGAACGGTTTATCGGTATGAACAAGCAGGAGAGTTGCATGGACTAACACGTGTTCGAGGATTTACCCAAGATGATGCTCATTTATTTTGCAGACCAGATCAAGTAAAAGATGAGTTTTGTAAAGTAATAGATTTAGTACTTTATGTATTTAAAGCACTCGACTTTACAGAGTATACCGCACAAATTTCATTGCGTGATCCTAACAATAAAGCAAAATACATAGGAAGCGATGAAAACTGGGCGCTGGCTGAACAAGCGATTATTGAATCGGCTCAAGAAAAGGGTTTAAAAACAAAAGTAGAATATGGTGAAGCTGCATTTTACGGTCCTAAACTAGATTTTATGGTGCGTGATGCAATTGGACGTAAATGGCAATTAGGAACTATTCAAGTAGATTACAATTTACCTATACGTTTCGAATTGGAATATACCGGCAGTGATAACTTAAAACATCGACCGGTGATGATTCACCGCGCACCTTTTGGCTCGCTCGAACGTTTTGTAGCAGTTTTAATAGAACATTGTGCCGGGAAATTCCCATTGTGGTTGAGTCCGGAACAAATTGCCGTATTGCCGATTAGTGAAAAATATAACGAAGAGGCACAAAATGTTTTAAATTTGTTAAATAATTACGATATTCGCGGCTTCGTTGACGAAAGAAACGAAAAAATAGGCAAAAAAATACGTGATACGGAATTGAAAAAAATTCCATTCATGTTGTTGATTGGAGAAAAAGAAATTGCTGAAAACACCGTTTCTGTAAGGAAACAAGGCGAGGGAGATTTAGGTAGTTTTACGATTGAAGGCTTCGCCGAGTTGATGAAAAAAGAAATGGTAAACTAATTTATTAGGATATTAAAATTTATAAAATAAGGTATTAACTAATCAGGAGGACAAAGGTATAGCAACAAAATATTACAACCCGAATTTCAAGAAGCCTGCAGCACCTGCAGCTCCACGTCCGGATTTTGACAGACGATTCAGTAAAAATCCACGCAAAGCAGAAGATACGCATACTATCAATGAACGCATTCGAGCCCGCACTGTTCGGGTAGTTGGAGAGGGCATTGAAACTGGTATTTTTCCAATTGAAAAGGCACTGCAAATTGCACAAGAAGCAGGTTTGGATCTTGTTGAAATATCCCCAACAGCAGAGCCACCGGTTTGTAAGGTAATTGACTATAAGAAGTTTTTATACGAGCAAAAAAAGAAGCAAAAGGAAATTAAAGCCAAAGCTTCTAAAGTGGTTGTAAAAGAAATTCGTTTTGGACCAAATACTGATGAGCATGATTTTAATTTTAAAAAGAACCATGCAGTTAAATTTTTAGAAGAGGGTTCAAAAGTAAAGGCCTTTGTATTTTTTAAAGGAAGATCGATATTATTTAAAGAACAAGGTGAAATATTGCTGTTGAAGTTTGCACAAGAATTAGAAGAGATTGGTAAAGTAGAGCAGTTACCCTTGTTGGAAGGAAAAAAAATGCAAATGATGATTGCACCAAAAAAGTCGAAATAAATAAACTGAAGTTTAATCTATATAGTTTAAACCAAGGTATAAAGAGAGTATAAATCAACAATTAAATAAATAATAAAAACAGAGATGCCTAAAATGAAAACCAATTCCAGTGCAAAGAAGAGATTCTCTATCACCGGATCAGGAAAAATTAAAAGAAAGCACGCTTTTAAAAGTCATATTTTGACTAAAAAAAGCACCAAGAGAAAAAGAAATTTATCAAACCCAACATTAGTTAATGATGCCGATTTAGGTGGAGTTAAACGAATGTTGAACATTGGTAAATAATTTATCCGCTTCTTTTAAGCGCAGAGTAAAATCAGTATTAACCTGAATTGTAGCAAACAAGTTTTCGCTAAGTCGAAACGCTCAATTCAAAAAAACAAAACAAAATGCCAAGATCAGTCAACTCGGTAGCGAGTAAAGCTAGAAGAAAAAAAATCCTCAATCAAACCAAAGGTTATTGGGGTGCCCGTAAAAACGTGTATACGGTTGCAAAAAATACGTTAGAAAAAGGATTAACTTACGCTTACCGCGATAGAAAAACCAAAAAAAGGAATTTCCGTGGTTTGTGGATTCAACGTATCAATGCTGGTATTCGCCCCCATGGAATGTCGTATTCCGAATTTATGGGTAAAATACATGCTAAGAATGTGCAGTTAAACCGTAAGGTACTTGCCGACTTAGCAATGAATCATCCGGCTGCTTTTAAAGCAGTGGTTGATGCGGTAAAGTAAATTTTACTTGTTTTCAAAAACAAAAAAAGCTCAGGATTACCTGAGTTTTTTTTGTTTCTATAATCACCTACTAGTAAAAAAATTAGCCCTATCTAGTTATCAAATTAATGCGTACAATAAACTGTTAACTTCATTGTTAATATATACCTATAACTGTTTTTATATATGCATTGCTATTTGTATCTTTGCCCGATGTTTAAAAAAGTTAGCAGCCTTTTATTGATTGCCTGCGCACTCATTTTTACTTCTTGTAATACTTACAACCGTTTACTTAAAAGCTCTGATTTTGAGTTAAAATATAGTAAGGCAGTAGAATATTATTCTAAAAAAAATTATGTTAAAGCCTTGCCATTACTGGAGGAGTTGATGACAGTTTACCGAGGTACAGCAAAAGCCGAACAGGTTTCATATTATTATGCTTACAGTAATTTTGGATTAGGCGACTACTTATTAGCAAGCTATCATTTAAAGAACTTTGTAAGAACATTTCCTAAAAGTGAATTCGCTGAAGAAGCAATGTTTACCAGTGCTTATTGCTATTTTTTAGATTCACCTAGTTACAGTTTAGATCAGGAAAATACAGTTAAAGCGATTAACGAATTTCAGTTATTTATAAATTTATACCCTTCGAGTGAACGAATTAAAGATTGCAACGAATACATTGATAAATTAAGAAGCAAACTGGAGCGTAAATATTATGAAATAGCTTTGTTGTATTATAACATTGAAGATTATAAAGCATCCATGCAAGCTTTCAAAAATTTATTGAAGGATTTTCCTGATAATCCTTACCGAGAAGAAGCTAATTTTATGATTTTAAAGTCAAACTATTTATTGGCTAAAAATAGTGTTATCGAAAAGCGAAGTGAACGTTATAAATCCACCATCGAAAACTATTATAAATTTATAGATAAATACAGTAACAGTAAATATTTGTCTGAAGCTGAATCGATTTTTGAATCATCACAGAAGCAATTAAATAAAGAGAAACAAGAGAAATCATAATTTAAATAAACAGAGCATGAGTTACAAAAAAACAGCTGCCGAATCATCTACTATCACTAGAGATTTAAGAGATTTAGACGCAACAACAGGTAATATTTATGAAACACTAGCTATCATTTCTAAACGTGCCAATCAAATCAGCACTGAAATGAAAGAAGAGTTAAATAACAAATTAAGCGAGTTTGCAACTTCTAGCGATAATTTAGAAGAAGTGTTCGAAAACCGCGAACAAATTGAAGTTTCTAAACATTATGAAAAACTTCCAAAACCGGTATTGATCGCTATTCAAGAATTTGCAGAAGGAAAAATTTATTCGCGAAACCCTGCAAAAGAAACTAACTAATTTCTTAATTGAAAATGTTTTCCGGCTGTTGTGCTACTGTATATAACAGTATACTAACAGCCGGATTTTATTTGGTGAAATGCTAAAAAATAAAAAAATACTTCTTGCCATTACCGGCAGTATTGCGGCTTATAAAACAGCCGTTTTAGTTCGTTTACTTGTAAAGGAAGGGGCCCAGGTAAAAGTATTGATGACAACCAATGCCAAGGAGTTTATTAGTCCACTCACTTTATCCACTTTATCAAAGCATCCGGTGCTTTCTGAATTTACAAACAGTAAGGATGGTCAGTGGAACAATCATGTTGATTTAGCGCTATGGGCCGATTTATTGGTAATTGCTCCAGCATCAGCCAATACACTTGCTAAAATGGCTCTGGGTGTTTGTGATAACTTAGTATTAGCCACCTACTTATCGGCGAAATGTAAAGTAATGCTTGCACCGGCCATGGACCTCGATATGTATCAACATCCCAGCACTAAAAAAAATTTAGAGGCATTAAAAAGTTACGGTAACCTGGTATTATCAGCAGGATTTGGTGAATTGGCTAGTGGGTTAACAGGAGAAGGAAGAATGGCCGAACCTGAAGAAATTGTTGCGGAAATAAAAAAGTTCTTTACTACTAATTTGCCGTTAGCCGGAAAAAAAGTACTAATTACTGCAGGTCCAACCTATGAAGCAATTGATGCAGTGCGTTTTATTGGAAATCATAGCAGTGGGAAAATGGGAATGGCTTTGGCCGAGCAAATGGCTGCAATGGGCGCACAAGTGCATTTGGTAATGGGCCCAAGTAGCTTAAAATCTAACAATTTAGGTATTACCAGAATAGATGTTGTTTCGGCTGATGATATGTGGCAAGCTTGTCGTAATTTGTTTAAATCATGCGATATTGCTGTACTTTCGGCTGCAGTTGCTGATTTTAAACCTTCCAAGACAGCTACAAATAAAATTAAGAAGTCGAGCGGTTTCAGTACTATTGAATTAGAACATACCACAGATATTTTGGAATCTCTTGGAAAACTAAAGAAGAAACAGCAAATATTAGTAGGTTTTGCACTTGAAACCGATAATGAAATTGAGCATGCTAAAGCCAAGATTAAAAATAAAAATCTCGATTTTATTGTTTTAAATTCATTAAACGACAAAGGAGCAGGCTTTAAAAGCGATACCAATAAAATTACACTTATTGACAAGCATAATAAAATTACGAAATTTGAGTTGAAAAGTAAGCAGGAAGTAGCTATTGATATTGTTCAAAAAGTGATTGAAATAGTTCGCTAAAAACTTCAATAAAAACTCTACCAGCATAAAAGTAAAGACACGATTGAACTTGGTAATGATGACAAAAAGTAAATTAATTGCGATTATCTTTTTTTGTGTATTAAGTATTGAAACGCTTATTGCCCAAGAGCTGAATTGTTCGGTAACTGTAAACTCAACACAAATTTCAGGAACTGATAAAAAGATTTATTCGAGTATGCAAAAGTCTATTTTCGAGTTTATAAACAGTACTAAATGGACGAATGACATATTTAAAACTGAAGAACGAATTGAATGTAGTATGCTTATAAATATTACCGAACGCATTGGTGTTGATGAATTTAAAGCCACTATGCAATTGCAAATTCGCCGACCGGTTTATAAAAGCTCCTACAGTACGAATTTGTTGAATTATATGGACAATGATTTTACCTTTAAATATGTTGAATTTCAACCCATCGTTTTTGCTGAAAATACATACACCGATAATTTAAGTTCGATGTTATCTTTTTATGCATACATGATTATTGGAATTGATTATGATAGTTTCACAATGAACGGAGGACAGCCATTTTTTGTGAAAGCACAAACCGTTGTAAATAATGCTCAATCAGCAACTGATAAGGGTTGGAAATCGTTTGATGGCGATAAAAATAAATACTGGTTTTGCGAAAATATGCTCAATTCTAATTATAAATTGATTCGACAAGCTATGTATAAATATCACCGAACCGGTTTAGATTTAATGAGTACCAAAATGGAAGAAGGGCGAACAGCTATTTCAGAATGTTTAATAAGTTTAAAGACAACTTATGATGTTACCCCAAATTCCTATTTAATGCAGGTATTTTTTAATGCCAAGGCCGATGAAATTGTAAATATTTTTACTCCGGCTTTCCCTGAACAAAAAGCAAAATTGCTCAACGTATTAAATGTAATTGATCCGGGAAATTCGAGCAAGTACAGCAAAATAATGGGTAATTAAATATACCATTGACTAGTTTTGGGGCTTCCTATTCAGTTTCAAAAATAAACTACCTGGTATACTATTTTTGGCAATGTGATCTTCTACACATTATTTAATTAAACCAAAAGCCTAAAAGTTCAATCATTTACTTATCAATTGTGCGTTCGACTCTTTTATAAAAGCTGTTATTAAAAAGTTCCGAAAAATAACTGCGTGAATTAATGCGGTAAAATATACTAGAACTGTGAAGATGACTTTTTTTTATACAAACCAATCGAGTTCAATCCTGTTTAGAAAGCAGAATTTTCGATTAATAAATCACATATTTATCGATACAACTATATGGTGACGCTTAGTCCGATATTTTTTCTATTTTTGCCGCCTTATCATTTTTAACCGCTATGTTGGAAAATTCGAACGGGCAAAGAGAATTTAACTCTTCAAATTTGATTGCATTGGTATTGAAATGGAAAAAGCAATTAGCAACAGTTGCGGCCATTGCATTTTTGATTTCCACCATTGTGGCATTTTTTATACTTGAGCCTAAATTTAAGTCTACCGTGGTGCTATTTCCTGCCAGTACAGCATCCATCTCTAAATCCTTATTGATTTTAAATCCTCAGGAAAAGGACGATATATTAAAATTTGGTGAAGAAGCTGAAGCTGAACAATTGCTTCAAATTTTAAATTCAGATGAAATTCGTGAACGTATTTGCAAAAAGTACGATTTGCTGCATCATTATGAAATTGATGATAACGAAAAATACAAACTCACTAAATTGTACGATAAATACGAAGACAATATTAGCTTTAGAAGAACTGAATTAATGTCGGTTAAAATTGAGGTGTTGGATAAAGATCCAAAAATAGCCTGCGATATTGCCAACGATATATCGAGTTTACTAGATACCATTAAAAATAAAGTGCAGCATGAACGTGCCTTAATGGGATTAAAAATTGTTGAAGGAGAATATTACGGATTAAAGCAAGAAATTAAAGATATTGAAGACTCCTTAAAAACGCTGAGATTAATGGGTATAAACGATTATGAAAGTCAATCAGCCGCTTTTAACGAACAATATGCAACTGCCTTAGCTAAAGGAAACAATGCAGGAGTGAAGCAATTGGAAGATAAAATCAAAATCTTGTCGGAATATGGGGGAGCTTATTTATCAATGGGAAATTATGTAGAGTTGTTGCGTGAACAATTGAGTTTAGTAAAAGCAAAATACCAGGAAGCAAAGGTAGATGCTGAAAAAAATATTGCAGCAAAATTTATCATAAACCGAGGTTATATAGCCGAAAAAAAATCGTATCCTATTCGATGGCTGGTTATAGCTGCTAGTATGGTTTCATCACTTTTATTTGCGTTACTTTTTATTATCGGATACGAAAACTATTACACTATAAACAAAAAATAAATGGCTCAGGAATTTAATAGCTCCAACATGCTTCAGCTAATTTTGAAATGGAAGAAGCAATTGATTATTGTGTTGATTATTTCGGTTGTTAGTTCGGCTTTTTTTTCGAGCAGCCTCTTTATCAAACCAAAATACAAATCAACAGCAGTAGCCTACCCAATTAATCTATTGCCTTATGGGGAAGAGTCAACTACTGAGCAATTGTTGCAATTATTGCAATCGGTTGCCGTGCGTGATTGCGTTTTAACAAAGTTACACCTTGCACAACATTACAAAATTGATGACAGTTATCCCTTAGGCAAATCCTATGTTTTAGCTGAGTGGTCAGAAAATATTACCATCGGTAAAACCGACCTTGAATCGGCTGAGATTAAAGTATTGGATACTGATCCGGATACAGCTTGTGTTATTGTGAATGAAATTGTAAATCAAGCGAATTTATTGGCCCGTACCTTACAACGAAAAAGTTCGGCCGAATTAATTGTGATGTACAAAAAGCAATTAACCGATATTAAAAACAACATCGACTCAATGGATTCTGCCATTAAAATTTTGCGAACAGATTATGGCATTACAGAGTTTGATGCACAAGTTAAAGAAGTTACCAGGGGATATTTAAAAACTGCCGGAAGTTCTTCCAATGTTGATAAAATGAAAGATGTAGAAGCTGTTAAATTGATGCGAAATTTTCAAGAAAAAGGAGGAGAATATTTAACGCTTAAAAATTTAATTAATTCGCAAAAGTCATTTTATTTTAAAAAATTGGAAGAATACAATTTAGTAAGAACCGATATGGATAAAAAACTTACTTATTCTAATTTGGTATCGAAACCTTCGCCTGCTAATAAAAAATCATATCCTGTTCGATGGATGATTGTTTTAATCAGTGCAATTTCCTCCATCTTCTTTGCGCTGATTGTAATTGGATACATCGATAGAAAGAATGCTTTTACTGAAATCATAGAAAAATAAAATCCTTTCGGTGATTGATAAATTACATATACGCAGTTTATACTTATATAGCATCCTGTTTATTGTTGCTTCAGCGGTATGTATTGTAAAGGAGCAATATTGGTTCTTAGCTTTACCAATTGCTGCTAGTCTTGTGTTGCTTTATATATATGCATTAGACAAACTAATGCTTTTTATTTTGTTCGCTACACCACTGGCTGTAGAATATAAAAATCCCGATTTCCAAATTGCCTTTAGTATGCCAACGGAGCCTTTGATGTTTGGTATATTATTATTATTCATAATACGTTTATTGTACGAAGGTAAAATCGAAAAGAAAATACTCCGTCATCCTGTAAGCATTGCCTTACTTGCATCCTTAGTATGGACTTCAATTACTTGTTTAGCTTCATCTATGCCTCTTGTTTCATTTAAATTTTTATTAGCCCGACTATGGTTTGTATGTACCTTTTATTTTTTAGGAATTCAACTTTTTAAAAATATTGACAACATAAAAAAATTAATCTGGCTTTCAGTAATTCCTATGACAGCGGTTATTATATATACCGTAGTTTTACACAGCCAGCATGGTTTTGACGAAGATTCGGCGCATTGGGTAATGTGGCCATTTTATGCCGATCATACTGTGTACGGAGCATTATTAGCATTATTTATACCGGTTGTAATAGGTTTAAGTACCACCATTAAAACCAATCCTTTTGCAAAAGTTATTGCTTGGATTATACTCTTTGTATTTTTAGTTGGATTGGTTTTTTCATACACACGTGCTGCCTGGGTTAGTTTAGCAGCAGCAACAGGCGTTTATGTGTTAATTTTATTGCGAATTAAATTTTTAACTTTTTTACTTTCAGCAGTTACCTTGATAGTTTTGTTTTTAACTTTTCAAGAGCAAATTTTTATGAAGCTCGAAAAAAACCGTCAAGACTCTTCGAACAATTTAACTGAACATGTGCAATCAATTTCCAACATTTCGTCGGATGCCTCAAACCTTGAAAGGGTAAACCGCTGGAGTTGTGCCATACGCATGTTTAAAGAACGACCTATTTTGGGATTTGGCCCCGGTACATACATGTTTAAATATGCACCTTACCAGTTTTCGTATGAAAAAACCATCATTAGTACCAACAATGGTGATAATGGAAATGCTCACAGCGAGTATATTGGCCCATTAGCCGAACAAGGAATTTTAGGATTAATCTTTGTTTTGGTTTTATTTACTACAATTATTATAACCGGCTTGCGGGTTTATAATCGTGTAGAAAACAAAGAAGCGAGAGTATATTCGCTTGTATTTTTATTAGGTTTAATAACCTATTTTGTGCATGGAATACTCAACAATTTTTTAGATCAGGACAAAGCTTCTGTACCATTTTGGGCTTTTGTAGCTGCCATAGTTGCCATCGATATTTACCAAACAAAAAAATTAGATAAAACGGCAACTCAATAAGGCTATATCGTCGATATACGGCCTGTTTTGTTTAAATTTATTGAGTGAGTTAATCAATTGATTATTTACTTCATACATGGGTAAATTTGATTTACGCATGAGTACATTGGTCATATTATCAAAACCAAATTCTTCATCCATATTATTGTTTTGCTCAACTAAACCGTCGGTATAGCAAAGTAATATACTTCCTTCAGCAACGGTGATAATACCTTCTTTAATGCGAGGAATTTCTTCGAGCATTCCTAATCCTATACATCCTGTTGTAAGCATCATTGGATTGCTTTTTGAAAGCAGGAGAGGAGGGTTATGCCCGGCATTTATGTATGAAAGTACCTTTGTAACAGTATTGTATTTAGCGACAAAAAGTGTGATGAATTTTTCGCCCATTGCATTTTTAAAAACTAGTTCATTTAGTTCTAAAATTACCTCTGGCAAAGACGAGTTGTGTCTAAACAAGGCTCTTAAATTAGCTTGAAAATTTGCCATTAAAAGTGCTGCTGATACTCCTTTACCGGAAACATCCGCCATGCAAAAAACTACTTCATTTTTGTTGAGTCGAATAAAATCGTAATAATCGCCTCCTACTTGCTGATGTGGTTGATAGTAGGCTGCAATCTCCAATTTATCGTCGTTGGGCAAAGAGCTTGGAAATAACATAGATTGCATTTCCGAAGCCATTTTCATTTCTTTTTTTTCACCTTCCTGACGAATATTTTCAAGTGTTAACTTTTGATTTTCGATGGCAACTAAAATAATGTTAGTGAGCGTTTGGATAAAGGGTAAATGCTTAATTGTTGGGCTCATTTCCAGTTTATCCTCGTCCAAATCACCAATCAATAAATAAGCAATGGCCTTTGCATTATGAAATACCGGGATTACCACATCAAAACTATCTGAATTTCCGAAGACATTTATTTCGGTAATTTCTTTAAACTTTAATATGTTCTCATCAAATTGAATATCGTCTTCAACGACTTGTTCCATGCCCTTTTTCAATACGCAAATCCAATCGGAAGCATGAATAAAAAGCGCCAACTTTCCAATTTTAAGGTCGTTGACTAGTATATGTTCATAAATGGTAAATAATTCCTGTGTACCTACATTGCTGTTAATCGCTTTGGTAATTTCGAGTAGCGATTTAAGCTTGAGGTTATTCATTTTTCTGCGAGAAAGCACCCCTTCACCTCGTTCTTTACCTTCTTCCTTCTTCATACAAATACTACATGAGTGGGTTTACACTTATTGATTTTCGTTTTCAAATAATTCATTTATGCGTTTCAAGTATGCAATTTCTTTCATCTTATTTCTGGCGTCCTGCACAGGTGAACCAAAATAGGTTTTATTTCCTTCAATGCTTTTTCCAACACCTGATTGACCAAGAACTACAGCGCCTTTGCCTATGGTTAAATCTTTTTGTACTCCAACTTGTCCCCACAAAGTAACATCATCTTCAATTACTACAACTCCTGCAACGCCAACTTGAGCAGCCATTAAGCAATTTTTTCCTACCACGGTGTCATGACCAATATGTATCTGATTATCGAGTTTGCTTCCTTTTCCAATTCGTGTATCACCTGAAACACCTTTATCAATGGTACAAAGAGCGCCAATTTCAACATCGTCTTCAATTACAACACGTCCACAAGAATACATTTTATCGAAACCGCTAGGACGCTTTTTAAAGTAGAATGCATCTGCGCCAAGCACTGTACCAGCATGAATTACCACATTGTCACCAATTACTGTATGATCGTAAATACTCACGTTGGAATGTATTAAACAGTTTTTCCCAATTTGAACTTCTTCTCCAACAAACACACCCGGTTGTAGTATAGTACCGGCGCCTATTTTTGCAGTATTGCTAATGGCCATACTCGCGGCTGTAAAAGTTCGGAAATGCTTACATAGGTAAACATAATCGCTAAACGGATCGTCCGATAAGATAATAGATTTACCTTCCGGACATTCAACTTCTTTATTAATAAGTATGGTTGTTGCTTTTGATTGAAGCGCTTTATCATAATATTTGGGATGATCAACAAAGGTTAAATCACCTTTTTCAACCATGTGAATTTCATTGATTCCGGTTATTTTAAATTCGGCGGAACCAATGTATTTTGCATTGATTAATTGTGCTATTTGCTGTAAGGTTTGTGATGGAGCTAATTGCATGAGTTACGTAAATTTTGGAACTCTAAAGTTACTATTTATATATTAAAAAAGGCTAACTCCAACTTGGAATTAGCCTTATCTTTCATTTGTATTTTTTTATTTAACACGCTCGCTGTAGCTAAAGGTGCGAGTATCGATTTTAATTTTATCGCCCTCATTACAAAATAAAGGAACATTAATAATAGCACCTGTTTCAACAGTAGCTTGTTTTAATGTGTTAGTTGCTGTATCGCCTTTTAAGCCAGGTTCAGTGTAGGTAATCACTAATTCAACAAATGTTGGAGGTTCGGCAGCAATAGGCAATTCGTTTTCAAATGCCACCTTTACTTCCATTCCTTCTTTCATAAAATTTAAACCTTGGCCAAATAAATTGGATGGAATTTCCAATTGCTCAAAAGTAGCATTGTCCATGCAAACTATATTATCGCCCTCTGCATAAATGTATTGCAACATGCGGTACTCAACACGAGCTAATTCAACTTCTTCACCCGAACGAAAACGATACTCAACCGATTTTCCGGATTTAAAGTTTTTCATTTTAGCCTGATAAAATGCTCTTAAGTTTCCCGGTGTGCGATGCTGGTATTCTGTAATTAAACACAATTCATTGTTGAAACGAATAAATGACCCTACACCAATATCTGAAGTTGTTGCCATAACTATAATTTTAATTTTTTGGATTGCAAATGTAAGCTAAATGTGTGAATGTGCAAATGCAATTCAATTGTAAAAACGCGAATGTTGAGGTGTATTTATTCCTTAAAACCAACTAACACATAATTACTATCGAGCAGCTGATAAGTCTTGTTATTGCTGAAATGTTGGCTGAATACTTGTTTTAATTGGGTATACTGATTTCTCTGATTGGAACTATCTACAACAAAGTTAAAATACACCAATCCAAGAGGACTGAGGCAATTTTTTATGGCTTCAATAAAAGATGCTGTACGAAACTTATCCGGAACTTTTATTTCATTAAAAACATCCACTACAATTAAATCATATTTATTTTTTGTAATATGAATATATTCTTGAGCGTCTTGTTCAAAAATTTCGCAATTATCTATACTAGCTAATTTAAAATACTGATGTGCTAACTTTATAACCTCTGAATCAATTTCAACACCGGTAATGTGGCAATTCATTTTTAATTCATGGCGTAAAATATGTGCAATGCTGCCAGTGCCGAACCCAAGAATTAAGGCTGATTTAATATTTTTCTTAGAAAGCTCAGTTCGTGAAAATACCTTTTGAAAAACCTTGTGTAAATTACCAAAAGAGTAATTTGCTTTTCCCGAATTCAATTCTAATTTTCCAAAGTTTAATACAATTTTTAACTCACTGTTGAACTTCGATGAAGTGCGAAAAACTTCACGTTCGATGATAAAACTGGAGATATAAAAAAGTGCATTTTTAACCATGAAACCAAAATGAATAGTGCAAGATAGTAAACGTGCAACTATTCAACAGCTTGCAATTGTGTTACTACTGAGTTTTTGTCAATAAAACCTATATTTTTCCAAACTTGGCTATTGTTCTTATACAGTAATAATACTGGAAGCGCATCAATTTGAAGTGATTTACAAAGTGCAGCATTTTCATCCGCATTTATTCGAACTACCTTTATTTTTCCAGCATATTCCTGGGTTAACTCATCAAGATAGGGTTTCATTTTTTTACAAGGAACACACCAATCGGCATAAAAATCAACTAATACAGGAGTAGTAGATGTTACTAGGGAAGCAAATTGTTCACTTGACATTCCGGTTTTTTCAGAATTTCCTTCAGCAACTTCCAATTCCAAATTCTGGCTACGCCATTTCATAATGCCACCCTCCATTTCATATACTTGTTTAAATCCGATAGAGCGCATTTTTTCTGCAGCTGACGAACTTCTACCACCACTCAAACAATACACAAATACTACTTGATTCTTATCAAAACCTGCAATTTTAGAATCAAAGTCATCAGCATTCCAATCAATATTTTTAGCACCTTTTAAGTGACCATTTTCAAACTCTTCTGGAGTTCGAACATCGAGTATTGGTGCTTCGGGCAATTCTTTTATTTTTTTTGAAAAGTCAACAACAGAAAGAGAAGTAGCACTGTTTTGGGAGTGCGATCCTGTACAACTGTATGCTAGTATTATCAGTAAAAAAGTAAGTGATTTAATTAATTTCATTACAAAATTGGTTTATTGATTATTAAGTGAGTTCCTGGATATAATTTTAGTTTTATCAAACTTGATAAAAAAATTAAGCCATAGTAATCTTGAAATACGAAAAGTAAGCGGCATAAATAGAACAATGGAAATTATTACAAAAGCAAGAAAATTAATGGTTTCAGAATGTATATAAAACGAATCTAAACCCCAGCATACTACAAACCATCCAACCATTAATGCATAGCTTACATACATAGCACCGTAATAGGCTCCGGGTTCTTTTTCAAATTTCTCGCCGCAATTGGAACAAGCTGTATTCATGTGCGATAATTTATTCAAATTATACGGATTTTTTTCAATAAATACAGCTGTTTGGTGACACCTTGGACATTTATTCCACAAGGTTGAATAAAGGATATTTTTAAGCATTTACGATAAATTTTGCCAATGTTGAATTAAGTTGCTGAGAAGATACTACTCCCGATTGTCGCCATTTTACTTCTCCGGACTTAAAAAGTACTAAGGTAGGTACACCTTGTATATTAAAAGAAGCAGCCAATTGAGGATTTTTATCTACATCAATTTTCAAGATTCTTGCATGATCTTTAACAGTGTTTTTTACCGATTCTAAAATGGGTTTCATTTGTTTACACGGACCACACCATTCTGCATAAAAATCAACTAAAGTAGGAACTTCACTATTAATTAAGTCTGAAAATTTTGTTGCCATTTTTTTACACTATTGTAGTTTGCAAAGATACTTTTGATTTAATTGAATTGGAAATTAAACATGCCGTTTCTGATTTTTGCAAAATTCGTTCAGCACGTTCCTTGTCTTTCTCTGAAACCAGCTTAAGTATTGGTTTTAAGGCTATTTCAGTAATTGCATATTTTCCTTCAAGCTGCTCAAGTTTACCGGTTGCTGAACATTCGAATGAGGTAAATTCGAGTTTTGAGTTTTCGGCTATTGCCAGAAATGTAGTCATATAGCAACTGTTAACACTTGCAGTAAATAAATGTTCGGGTGACCAAATTTTTTCAATTCCTTTTGCAAATGGGGGAGGAGTAGCCACTTCAATTTTTTCGGTAAGTTCATTTGAACTTAGTTCTCCCAAGCGATTTTCCTTCCAGGCTAAATCAACTGTATAATAGTGTGCATCCATAGTTCTATTAGTTTAAATAAATGATGATGAATATTTTTAATAAAGAAATTGAAGTCTTTTATCGATTGAGCTTATTTTGTAAACTCATCCAACCACCTCCATTATGTACTTCCGAAAATCCTGCGGAACGTAACATACCTTTTGCTGAAGCACTTCTCATTCCTGAGGCACAGCAAGTAATAATAACTTTATTTTTAGCCAACTTTGAACTACCTGCTGCTAAATTTTGTAAAGGAATATTCACTGAACCTTTTATGTGCCCACCTTGAAACTCTCCTTTGGTGCGAACATCAAGCACAATGGCTCCATTAGCGACTAATGTTTTGTAATCAACTGTCGGTCCAAGTCCCAACATCTTTTTAAGTAACTGTATCATTCTAGTTTTAGTTTAATTTGAGATGCAAAGGTACACCTCAATTAAGCTATGCACAGCTACTTTTGTTACACAAGAAAAATAGTTTTAGTTTATTTTTTTTCTAAATCCATTCCGCACATGCTGCAGGTATCTGCTTTATCACTTGTAACTTCCGGATGCATAGGGCACACGTATAATGCTGCTGTTTGAGTACTATCGCTAGCTGTTGCCTTTTTTTCATTGGCAGTTTGCGAACTGCATCCAAACAAAAACAACATAGCCATGGAAGCTAGTAAAAAAATATTTTTCATAGCAAGAAAATTAGTTGTGTTAAATAGTTAGAAAAGGATTCAAATGTAAAACTATTTTCGAATTCATTCTACTGTAGTTTTCGACACTAAATAATTTACGTCCAACCATGAACCTGCATTGTAGCATTCAATTTTACTAGCACTTAATACCTGCTGCGCAACTCCACTGCGACCGCCAGAAGCACAACATAATATAAGCGGCATTTTTAATTGAGAAAGTTCTTCTAATCGATGAGTTATTTCCTGCAAAGGTATATTGATTGATCCGGCAACATGTCCACCGCTAAATTCAGCCGGAGTTCTAACATCTACAATGGTTCCTTGTTTTTGTTTTAATACTTGTTCAAGATTCATTTTTTATTATTTATGGAGTAAGTTAATTAAGATTTTTCAAACATGGAGAAGAGCAATCCTCCCATTACAGCACCATAGAGTGAACTATTAAATGGAGATGAAGTTATTGCACAGGAACCGCTTTGGCAGCCTATAAAATAATAATAGGCAAATCCTGATATACTTCCTAAAACGATGCCTATAACTGTTAGTTTGTGCTTAATAAGGTAATTCATAGCTTAGTTGTTTAGTATTAATTTCAATTAGATGGTTTGAGTTAAAGTGCAAATTGTTTTATTCGTTCACTAAAATCATAAACCGGAACCTTTGCTCCAATTTTTGAAGCTAAAATACTTGCTCCGGCAGCACTTCTGTATCCTCCTGCACAATGCACAACGATAGGTTTCTCAGTCGGAATTTCGGGATACCGTTCACGTAATTCTGCTAATGGAATATGATAAGAACGAGAAAATATTTTTTTTGCAGCTCTTTCAGCAGATGTTCTAATATCAACTATTGTATAGTTCTCTGAAGATAATTCAAAATCCTCCGCTGGAAATTTCGGAGATGATTCATTTCCAAATTCTGAAATAAAGGCAAGTTCAACTTGATTTTCATACCCAATTTTAGCAATGCGTTTAAGGAGTGCATTTAATTCGGTTTCATTTTGCGCTTGTAAGTAAAATTTTTCGTTAGGATCAACAATGCTTCCGAGCCATGTTTCAAACTTGGTATCGTTCATTAAATTTATTGCATTTCTAAGATGAGATGCTTTAAATAAAGCTTCTGGCCTTGTATCTATAACTAAATAGTGAGGGTTTAATGACTTTGCACAACCTTCACAAGTTATTGCTTCTCGAATCTCAACTGCTTGTACGCTTTTCACGAAATTGGCTGCACCTTTTTTATTAATGCTTACATCGTGCGGAAAATACTTTGGTACATAGGGTTGGTCCTGCAACAAGGAGTTTATAAAATCAGTTTCGCTCATGTTTCCTAAACTCCAATTGCTGATTTTTTCGGCTCCCATAGTACTTGAAGCAGCATCGCTTAATCCTTTTCCACACAGGCTTCCGGCACCATGGGCAGGATATACCAAAACGGAATCGGCCAATGGAAGAAATTTATTTCTCAGAGTATGATACATTAGTTTTGCTAACTCGCTTCGGTCAGCAGTAATTGCCCCAGCTTGTTCGCGCAAATCAGGACGTCCGCAATCACCAATAAATAAAGTATCACCGCTAAATACAGCTATTTCTTTTCCGTTTTCATCCAACAAGAGTGCACTTATACTATCGGGTGAATGACCCGGTGTATTGAGCGCTTTTAAGGTAACTGAACCTATGATTAGTGCATCACCTTCGTCAAAAGAAACATGTTCATATTCGGCAGCAACTAATTTACTTACATAAATGTTTGCTCCTGTATGTTTTGAAATTTCAAGATGGCTGCTTACAAAATCGGCATGAGGATGTGTTTCAATTATTGCAGTAATTTTGGCTTGATGCTTTTTTGCATAATCATAATAAGGCTGTGGGTCACGAGCCGGGTCAACCAATGCAATTTCACCATTACTAATTATAGCATAGGAATAATGCGCAAGGTTTTTGTCTTCGAATTGTTTTATTTCCATGAGTAAAAAATTGAAGTACAAAAATAGATGGATAAAAAGTAGTGCACAGCAACTTTTGTTACATAGCTGCTTTTTTGTGTTTTATAAAAACGAACACAAAAATACTTACAGCACTGCGAAGTAAACTTATTCTCCTTTTTTTCGTGTTGAAAAGCCAAAAGGCAAATACAGTGGACAAAAACTCATAAAGCTGGTAACTATAAAAATTCCGGCAAGCACTAAACCTATAGTTGCTGTTAATCCTGAAATTTTATCGAAATAATACAATGCTGCAATAACAAGAGCTACAATTATTCTAATTGCTTTGTCGAGGGTTCCCATGTTTGGTTTCATATGTTTTCTTTTTTAAATGAATATTTATATATATCAAAAGTGGAAATATAAACTGAGTGCTACGGTAACATTTGTTACATAACAAAAAAAATAAAAGCTAAGATAGAAGAAACGATGTAAAGAAAATTATAACATCGTTATTTTATTTCGTCCTAACTGAACCAATTTTTCTTCTTCCATTTGTTTCAGTAAACGTGAAATTACAACTCGTGCTGTACCAAGTTCGGCTGCTATTTGCTCGTGAGTTACAATTAGCGTGTGGCTGTTAGATAGTTCGCATTTTTTACGAATAAAATTCAGCAAACGCTCATCCATTTTTTTAAATGCTATGTCGTTCACTACTTCGAGCAATTCTTCGAAGCGTTTATGATACAATCTAAAAATATAATCGAGCCATTCAGGGAACTCCTTAATGAGAGAGGCAACCTTATCAATAGGAATAAACAACAATTCAGTAGGTTCTTCGGCGATAGCTTTTACTTTGCTTGTATCGCTGTGTATGCCACCTAAAAACGACATAATACAACTTTCGCCAGGTTTGATATAATACAACAATAATTCGCGTCCATCCTCATCGGTGCGCATCACGCGAATGGTTCCAGAGAGAACAATAGGAATCGCTTTAATGAAAGCATTTTCATTTAAAACAATTTCCTCCTCACTAAATTTTTTAAGAGTACCAAACGAAAGTAATTTTTCGCGTATTTCCGGGCTTGACTGAAATTCAGCAATGTTGTTTAACTCCATTAATAGGTAGCTTTAGGAGTTATCTAGTAAGTTCTTGAATAATACTATCTACGCTTACTCCATCTGCTTCAGCTTTGTAATTTCGAACAATGCGATGACGCAAGATTGCTGTGCTAACCGCTTTTACATCTTCCATATCGGGAGAGTATTTGCCCTGCAACATAGCATGGCATTTTGCTCCTACAATTAAAAACTGGGATGCACGTGGGCCGGCTCCCCAAGTAACGTATTTCTTAACAATTTCGGGGGCTAATTCTGAATTTGGTCGAGATTTTATGGCAAGTTTAACGGCATATTCCATCACATTTTCAGCGACAGGAATTCTTCGAACTAAATCCTGAAAAAATACTATTTGTTTATCGTCCATCACTTTTGAAAGTGTAACTTTTTTATCCGAAGTTGTATTTTTTACAACTTGTAATTCTTCCGAATAGGTAGGATAATCGAGCCAAACATTAAACATAAAACGATCGAGTTGTGCTTCTGGAAGCGGGTAGGTACCTTCTTGCTCAATTGGATTTTGTGTAGCAAGCACAAAAAATGGATTTCCTAATTCATAACGTTTTCCGGCTGCAGTAACAGCACGTTCCTGCATAGCTTCAAGCAAGGAAGATTGAGTTTTAGGTGGTGTACGATTGATTTCATCGGCCAATACAATATTTGCAAAAAGAGGACCTTTAATGAAGCGAAAATTTCGGCTCTCATCCAAAATTTCTGAACCTATAATATCAGAAGGCATTAAGTCGGGAGTAAATTGAATACGGCTAAATTGCAGTCCTAAAGTTTCGGCAATCGTATTTACTAATAAGGTTTTTGCTAAACCCGGAACTCCTACCAATAAACAATGCCCATGGCTAAAAATAGAAATAAGCACATCTCTGATTACTTCATTTTGGCCAATAATTACCTTACCGATTTCGTTGTTCAGCTCTTTGTATTTTCCAACAAAAAAGTCTACGGCTTCTGATTCTGATTTAAATTGCATATTCGTTTATTCTTTTTACAGATTATTCAGTTTTATCAACAATAAACCACTTGTGTTTAAATCCACAGGTTTTGTATTCTTGATCAATTTTCACAAAGGTGGTTTTCAATTTATTTTCAATCCAAGTATTAATTATTTCACTCTGCTTTAGCGTAAGTGTTATATTTTGAACTTTCTGATAATCGTCTTTTAAATTAGCTCTGTGAGGTTCAGTGCGGCTTTTGAGATACAAAATTCGATAGGCCTTTTTGCCATCATTGGTTTGCATTATTACAGGTTCAGAAATTTCTCCCACTTTTAATTTATCGATAGTGAAAAATAAACTTTGATCGAGTTCTGAAGTTTCAAACTTTGATGAACCGGTTTGTGGATTTGGGATTATTCCTCCATTGTTTTTACTTTCACCATCATCGCTAAACAAAAAAGCTGCAGCTTCAAACGTGAGCGAATCTTTTAAAATTAGTTGACGAACGCTATCGCACAGTAGTTGAGCCTTATAAAGATCACTTCCCGAAGTTTTAGGGCTCAATAAAATATGCCGAACATTAATTAATTCACCCCTTCTGTCGATTAGTTGAATAATGTGGAACCCGAATGGAGATTCTACAATTTTTGAAACTTCTTTTCCTTTTAGTGAAAATGCTTCTGCAGCAAACTCGGGTACTAATTCATTTCTGTTTAACAATCCTAATTCTCCACCTGCTCTTGCCGAACCAGGATCTTCAGAATACAAAACAGCTAAGGTTGAAAAATCTTCACCGTTTACAATTCTGTTTCTTAACTCAGTTAATTTCTCTTTAACGCGCGTTTTTTCCTTCTCGTCAATTGGAGGTTTTCGCATGATTTGCCCAATTTCAACTTCTGAATTCAAAAAAGGTAGACTATCAATAGGAATAGAATTAAAATAAGCCCTTACTTCGGCAGGAGTAACTTTAATATCAGCTGTTATTTTACCTTGCATGGTACGTGCAAGTAATAGCTTTCGAATATCCGGTCTAAAATCTTCCTTTATACGAGTTATGCTTTTGCCGTAATATTCTTCAAGCTTTTGTTCAGACCCCAACTGTTTAATAAAATAAGATAGGCGTTGATCTAATTCACCTTCAATTTGTGCATCGGTAATTTCAATACTATCTATACCTGCTTGATTAATTAATAATTTTTGAAAAAGTAATTCTTCAACTACCTGACACCGTGTTTCGTCGCCAGCAGGGGAGCCTTGGCTAATAAATTGTTGATACTCGTTATCAACGTCCGATTTCAAAATTAAATTTGAGCCAACAACAGCAACAATTTTATCAACTACTTTTGAATTTTGAGCAAATAATCCGTTTGCTAACAACAACAATCCCCAAAATACGCTAGTTTGCTTTTTCATTATCTTTAAATTAATAGAGCTCAAAGTTCTTATTTTTTAATTCAGTACTATAAACATCTTCTTTCATTTGATTAATCAATTGAAGCTTGCGTTTATT
>Ga0268298_10001199_pt1 | contig 31117 bp, 26 predicted proteins | sample WWTPWeurt_MetaG_FD_194462 | JGI IMG/M metagenome (GOLD analysis project Ga0268298, IMG submission 194462) | Activated sludge microbial communities from WWTP in Nijmegen, Gelderland, Netherland - WWTP Weurt | ecosystem: Engineered > WWTP > Aerobic digester > Activated sludge | place... | reverse complement strand
CCCGCCGCGAAAGAGCGGCATAAGTTCCGGGGCGCGAAGATTATTATGTTGCCTTCTATATTCCTCCACTTCGCGGATGTAGGTTCGAATTTCCTCGATCAAAGAGTCAAAGTCATACTTGATCAAGAATTCGAGCAGAGTCCCACCGGATGATAGATCTTCGAGGGATTTCCAAACGGGATCGAAGGGCGGGGTAGGGTCAGCGCCCACCAGCCACCAACGTGCGGCAGCAGGGCAGAAGGTGTAAACCAGCGCAGATAGGATGGGATTCCCGCGCGCGTTTTTGGGGTTAAGCATGGCAAGGAAGAGATCAGTGTACATGCCAGACCATCAGAAGAAAGAGAATCGTTCGCCAGGCGGCGGGGGATTTCATGCCGGTGAGGGATTGCTTCTGAAAGAATCTCCAGAAGAACTGAATGATGCTGGTGATCAGGAAGGAAAGGAATACAAGCAGGATCAGGGATGGGATATTGGAATCGGGTAAAGCCCAAAGAACTGCCATCCAGAGTTTGACATCCCCGGCGCCCATCCATCCGCTTGCCCAGGCGGAAAGCAGCAGAAAACATGCCAGCCACAAATCCATATGTCCTGGGAAATGCGCGATCATGCCCGCAAGAATCAATGGATAGGTACACCAATTCGGGATGCGGTGGGTACGCAGATCATACAGACATACAGCCAGAAGATAAAAAAGCAACCAGGTCATTGGTTGCTGATGATATATAGATGAAAGGGTGGGTATGGTGAACGTGTCGCTTTGATTCAAGCCCAGGATTGGCGACAGATGTTTTATGCCAGATGAAATATTTGGTAAAATATCTTTGCAACGTCTAGGGTGCCCCCCTCACCCTGGGCGTTGCATTTTTTGTTTATCGGGTGAATCGTGTAATTGGCCAAGTTTTCAAAAAGCGGCCAGTTCCTCCCCAACGTTGAAGAAGTTCTCTAACGAATGCCGGTAAGACCGTATAGGAACCGGCTTGGAAATTCAGCCTTTAATTGGTGTTCTGAACTTGTGGCAGCCAGAAAATCATCAACAAGGTTGCAATCAAGGATAGGATGCCGCCAAATAAAAAGGGGGCAGACGGACCAAACCATTGCCAAAGCAGCCCGGCAATGAATGAAGCCGGGAAAGCCAGGATGCCAATCATTGCATTATAGGTTCCATACGCTGTGCCACGTAAATTTTCCGGAACCAAGTCCGCCACCAGCGCATTGGCAGTTCCATAAGCCAAACCGTAATACAGACCATAGATTACATACAGTACCCAAACCTGCCATGCGGCTTGGGCAAACGCAAATCCCAAATAGATCGATGCATAGACTAACCAGCCGCCAATGATCAATCGCCTCCTTCCAATCCGGTCGGAGAGCGAACCTGCCGGAGTGGAGACCAACGAATAAATCAAATTGAACATGGCCAACATGACCAGGATGTCAATCACTGTTGCGCCCAAAGTCTGGGCACGCAAAACCAGAAATGCATCTGATGAGTTTCCCAGTGTAAAGATACCGACGATCATCAAAAAGGTTAAGAATGGTTTCCCCATACCTCGTAGTGAAAATTTGGGAGCCGCACGCTGTCCCTGTACCGGGACCTCCTTTGCACCAGCTATTAGCGTAATGACTGCCAGGAATGCCGGCAGCAGGCTGACCAACACCACGGTTTGGAAGGTCGATTTCGATAAATCCAATGCGTTCTTTTGCGTCAGCCAGACTACCAGAATTGCAATCAGGATGCCCACCAATGCGCCAGCTGTATCCATTGCCCGGTGAAAGCCAAACGCCAGACCACGAGTTTCCTTGGTGACAGAGTCCGCCACGAGCGCGTCGCGTGGCGCGGTGCGGATGCCTTTTCCAACACGGTCAATCCAACGTACGACGGCGATCAGTTCCCAATTCCCAGCGTTATAAAAGAATGGCTTTGAGACTGCAGAGAGCCCATATCCAAGAACCGCCAGCCATTTTCGCTTTCCTAATTTATCTGAGAACCAGCCAGAGAACAGTTTGAGAAGGCTGGCGGTTGCCTCGGCGAGACCTTCAATCAATCCAATGATATTGGTCTTGACCCCCAGCACATTGGACAAAAACAACGACAAAATATTCAGCACCATTTCGCTGGATATATCCATGAAAAAACTGGTCAAGCCCACCGCCCATACATTTCGCGGCAAATCCCGAACAGACATTTTTCGTTGTGGTTTGGTGGTTATTTCTGCCATATCAATTCAAGGTTCCTCTCATCCATCTTCCTGTGGAAAATCATCTATTCCACTAATAAGTCTTGCAAATGATGCTCCTCTACAGTACTTTCCACACCTAGAACTCATGCTTTATCAAAGGCGATTATAGTCCTCCTACATCAACAGCCGGAACAAAAGTTCCGGCTGTTGATGTGAATTTGTGGTGGATGTCTACAACTCCCTCAACGCCTCCACCACCTTCAAAGTGGACAGCCGTCGAGCAGTGATCCCCACGCTGAGGATCATGCCTGCCACAACAAAGGCGGCAAGAGTTGTTAATCCCAACCAGTCCCATGAAAGCGTGTGAGCAGGAATGGTGAAGATGACTCCGAGCAGCAGTACCAACAGGCGGGCAAGTAAAATGCCTACGCCCACGCCGATGACAAGACTCAACCCGCCGATTGCCAGGGCTTCGGTAAAAAGGAAGCGGCGCAAGTGATTCAAGTTTGCGCCGAGCGCGCGCATGGCGCCGAATTCACGCTGACGTTCGTTGATCATCGCCAGCAGGAAGATCGCCAATCCCATCGAGACCACGACAATTGTATAGAGTCTTTCCATTGCACCCAGACCGCCGAGGTTGAGTGAAGTCAGAGAACTGGATTCGGTCTTTACAACCGTGTCGATGTTTTGAATGCGGACAGGCATGACGTTCTTGTATTGCGCTGTCAGATCAGAGGTAAGGGACGCGATTGTCTGCGGCTTGCCATCGGTCTTGATGAGGAAGTAGTTCATCGCTTCGTAGCCTGAACTCTTAACCATGAAATCGCGGTTGATGATGAAATCGGAGTCTTGTGCAGAAGTTGGGAAGTAGATAAATAACCCGACCGCCTGAGTTTGAACATCCGTATATTGATTTGTGCTTCGGTTGTAAAGGCGGAGCAGAACAGGGTCGCCAACGCGAATATTGTATTTCTCAGCCTGCTCCACGGAGATGATGACTCCATTGGGCGTGTTCGCCAGCGCGTCGAGAACCTGTTTGGCAGAGCCAGGCGCGTAATTGGTGGTGCGGTTGGTCATGGCATCAATTGTCTGCGGGGCGTTGCCGTCCACAAAGAAACTGTCGGGGAGGTAGGCAGTCTTGCTGAAGGAAACCACGTCAATTCCATAGACCGTATTCTTTTCTGAACCAACCAAAGCCAAGGGATCGCGTGCTACGCCTGTGACACTGACCACGCCAGGCAGTTGTAGCTGAGTTGTGAAATCAGCATTTTGCGGGGTGTTCAAGGCAGGGGTAAAGCGCAGGTCGGAGCCAACCACATACTGCGCGTCGAGTTGTTTTTCGTTGGTGTAGGTTTTTTGGAAGAGGGCGAGACTGACTCCGAAGGAGAGGGTCAATGCAATTATCGTAACTGCCGCGCTGATTCGAGCAGCACGCCGAGCCAGTGATTTACCCGCCACTTCGCCGATCTCGCCGAAGAGACGGCGGAAGAACCCACCGATTTGATTGCTTGAAGCAGAAAGTCCTTTTTCAACTAGGCGCAGGACAAGCAGAGTTAAACCTGTCCAGGCAAAGAAGGGGGTTAAGAAAATATAAAGCGAGAGGGTGATTGCTGCTCCTTCATTTCCAGACGGCTTGAAGCCACCATTGAGTTGTGTAATGTAGAGCGAGATGATCGCAAAGCCAATCAGAATGAAATCAAGATAGGAACGCTTCCAGAACGGCTCGGCTTCCACCCGGCGGACAGTGCGGCGTTCCTGTGTGATCTCACGACGTAACGCGCCGAAGGTTGGGAGGAATGCGGCGAGGAAGGTCAGGACTAACCCTGCAAGAAAAGCAATTCCTGCCGAGTTGGTGAACAGGTTCCAGTCAAAGGTGGAGGCGAAGGGATTCAGGGCGGCGGTTACTTGTGCGCCTGCGGATGCGTACAGGGCGAGAATCCCGAAGAGCAGTCCGAGCAAAGAACCGCCGATGGCAAGGAAAACAGAGGTCACCGCCACGATGCTTGTGATTTGGGCGGGCGTTGCGCCACGAGTGCGGAGCAAACTAATTTCACGCCGCTGTGATTCAGCAAAGAGTTCGGCGGCAAATTTGGAAAGATAGGCAGCCAGGGCAACGCCAGGCAAGCCAAGAAAGATGAATAAAATTTTGGCGGAGAGCACATCGCCTTTGGCGGCTTTGAACGCGCCAGAGAGATTGTCGCTGGATTTTAGTTGACCAGGGAATAACCGTTCCACACCGCGCCGCAGAGATTCGGCGTGGAGGGCGGCAAGGGTCGGGTCGCCAGGCAAAAGGTCGCGATTGATGCGGACGTGAACCTGCGGGTCGAGCAGGATGAATCCAGGGATCACGGTCGCATTGGGATCGGATGCGGCAGTCGTTAGCGGCTGCAACAAATTGGCGCGGAACCAGCCTTGATCCACTATGACCACGTCCGAGACGATTGCATTTTCGGCTTCGGTGGCAGTGGCAAAGAGCGCATCCGCATTATCCATGTTGAGGATGCCTGTGACAGGCAGTGTGACGGGGTTGTTCACGCCTCCGAAAGTCAACTGGATCGAATCACCGACTTTGATGTTTTGCGAGATTGCCATCGCTTCACTGATGAGCGCGCCTGATGAGTCAAACTTACCTTCGCTGATTTGCAAAACATCGAAGGTTTGCAGGTAGGAAGGCTGGATGGCAAACATTCGCCCTGCGGGAGAGGGATGCGCGCCGTTTGTCTTGACTGCGGATTGAAAATCAGCTGCATAGACTGGCTCGGCGGCACTGACTCCGCGTTGCATTGAAATCGTTGGAGCGGCATCGGTGATGTTGACATCGGGCTTTGTGCCGTGCGCGATGATATCGATTTTGACAGGCGCGATGGCGGTGGCGGTCATCTGGCGGGCGGTGACATCCACGAAGAAGAGAATACCCGCGAACAGCCCAACGGCTAATGCCAGACCGAAAAGATAAGTAAATGTGCGGCGCGGGTTACGCGTCACGAGTTTCCAGGCATAGGGGAGAATCATTTTGCACTTCCATTTCCAGCGATCAGGTGACCGTCCTTGAGTTGCAGAATGCGGTCGGCGTGCGCAGCAACTTCTGAATCGTGCGTCACCATGATCAAGGTTAAGTTATGGGATTGCTTGAGCGCAATCAGCGAGTCGATAATATCTTCCGATGTGGCGCTGTCGAGATTACCTGTCGGTTCATCCGCCAGCAAAAGGGAGGCGGCGTTTGCCAGTGCGCGCGCGATGCCCACGCGTTGTTGCTGTCCACCCGAAAGCTCTTCGGGCAGTGAATCGGCTTTCTCGGCGAGACCCACCAGATTGAGCAGCTGCGTGCTTTGTTTACGGCGTTCCTCCAGTGATGTGTCGTTAAGCAGCATGGGGAATTCAATGTTTTCGCGCGCGGTGAGAACGGGAAATAAATCATGCCGTTGAAAAATAAATCCCATCTTCTGGCGGCGGATGGCAGCCAGTTCTTCTTCGTTGTACGCAGAAAGATCATGTCCATCCAGAATTACTTTTCCTGACGTGGGTCGGTCGAGTCCGCCCAAGATGTTCAACAACGTGGATTTGCCACTTCCACTCGGTCCCATGATGGCAACGAACTCACCCTTTTGGATGGAGATATCGACTCCTCCCAGGGCGACGACTGATTCTCGACCCACTGCGTATTCGCGTCTGAGAGCGCTGGTGTGCAAAACGGTATCGGGGAATAAATTAGACATGAGTCGCCTCACTTTCATGCAATTTTCCGTCTGCGATCTTGACCTGTCTATGGGCGCGTGCTGCGACGGTTTTGTTGTGGGTGACGATCACGAGCGTTAATTTGTGGCTTGTGTTGAGCAAACCGAGAGTATCCATGACTTTATCGGCGGTTTGCGAGTCAAGTTCACCTGTCAATTCATCCGCGAGAAGTAACGACGGTTCGTTTGCCAATGCAACAGCAATTGCCACGCGCTGACGTTCCCCGCCTGAGAGCTGGGCAGGTTTGTGGTGGAGGCGTTCCTTCAAGCCAACTTCTTCCAGCAATTGCATGGCGCGGCTTTTCGGATTTGTCCGCTTTGCGGCTTGTATGGGAAGCATGACATTTTCGAGCGCGCTGAGGAAGGGGATCAGGTTGTCCATTTGATAGACAATCCCAATGCGCTCACGTCGAAAGACCGAACGATGGTATTCATCCATGCGGGTGATGTCAGAACCGTTGATGACCACCTGCCCTGCACTGGGCATGGCAAGTCCACCGATGAGATTGAGCAGGGTGCTTTTGCCCGCGCCAGATCGTCCTGTGATGGCGACGAACTCGCCCGGCTGAACCTTAAGGCTGGCTTCGCGCAGGGCGACGGTCTCGATCTCGCCTTCTTTATAAATTTTGTACAAATTTTGTAATAAGAGAGTTTCCATAAGATACTGCCTTTCAGACATTGCAGGTCACAGATTAAGCGCGACCTGCAATGTCTGCGACCTTTACTTGGTCATTTGGAAGGTGAGTGCAATGTCACGAACACCTTCGCGATCATAGTGATTTTCAGGACCCACCACGGTTAGGATGGCAATACGCCCATCGGCAAGCGGCATGTAGTAGCGTTCGTTGTGTGCCGTAAAGGTCTTGCCCGTGACGGAAGACTTTCCATCTGCCGTGAAACCCAGGATGACAGCGTTTTTCACTTCGGTGGACGCTTTGATGTCAATTTGCTTGAAGCCAAGGAAGGCGGCAGTCACAGCGGCAACATCGTTTTGGGCGTAGGTCATGGCATCTATACCAGCGGAAGGCGTGACGAATTCCAGAGTCATCCAGTCATCGCCACCGACGAATTTCACACCGTTGGTGAAAGTTGTATCCTGTGACCAAGTGGAAGGATGTCCGATGGCAAATCCCTGTGTTGAATCTGAATAAGTCACGAGCGCGGCTTCCACGCCGCCTTCGCCGACATTTTCCCCGCCGGGAGCGGGAGGTTGGGCGGTGGAATTCCCGCCGCAGGCGGTCAGTGTGAGAACCAGCGCCAGGGTCAAAAGAACGAGCGAGCTAATACGTTTGAACATGTTTATCTCCTATGGATCAGAATCTTTTCTTATGTGCGAAGTCTTCATCATGTTTTGGCTTGCATGGCGCGGGCTTTGATCGAACTTGTCCATTGATGAAATTTTTCGTACACATATAAAAATGGATACGACAACAAGGTCAGAACATCCATCGCCAGAAAGAGCAAAGTTAGTTTCATGATGATTCTCCTAACATGTGCAGAATGATAAAGACATCCGATGAAGTCCGCGTGAAGTTAAGATGATGGTTGTTTCATGCGGTGGAGAAATACACTGCGGGCATACAGCACACCGATCAACCACAGGCTGGTGAACGCCATTGCCGCCAGTGTATCACTGGGATAGTGAACTCCAAGATAAATGCGGCTGAAAGCGACAACCAGAACCCACATCGCCGACAAGGCCGCCCAAACTCGATGTCGGTTTTGCCAAAGCAAAAATGCGAGAAAACCATATACTGCAACGGCGGCAGTGACATGTCCGCTGGGGAAACTGAAATCGGTTTCCACCACCAACGGCGGGAACAAGTGCGGACGCGGACGGGCGAAGATCAATTTCAACAGGGCGTTGATTCCCACCGCGCCACCAAACACGCCCAAAATGGAAAACGCGTCGATCTTCTGTTGTTTCCAAAAGAACCAACTTGCCATGATAAGTACAAGCACAATGGCTCCAGTATTTCCCGTTTGTGTTACCAGTTTCATAAGGATGTCGAGAATCGGATTGGATAGGCTATGGATTCCCAGGATGATGGGCGCATCCCAGGAAAAACCTTCCTTAAACCATACATCTTCAGCCAGTTTGGCAAAGATGAATATCGAAACAGCGACAAATGTCAATCCAAGTATGTATTGAGACAGCCATTGGGCAGGGCGGGATTGTCGAATTTTTGTGATGGAACTCATACACACCTCTTTTCCAGAATAGTGAATAAGACATGTTAATCAGCAGAGATGAAGTTCACATGAAGCGGGAGCGATGAGTACCTCACCCCAAAATAAAACTGCGCGCTAATCACAGGTGCGCAGTTTTATTTATGAAGTCGGCAAATCGCTTTTGTTTTGTGGCTACGTTGCTTCTACAATAGACGTTTGATCCTTTCTGGTGACACTTAGATAAATAACCAAGCCGAGAATTGCCGTAAGAAAAATCGCGCTCGTAATCACTGTACCCAAGCCCAAGCCGCCATCAGCGGGCGCTTGTGAAAGCAAATCGCCGATCGAAGCGCCGAGTGGGCGGGTTAAGATGTAGGCAAGCCAGAAAGCGAGAATCGCGTCTAATTTCATGTAGAAGTGAGCAAAGGCAATCAATCCAATCGCCGCTAAAAATATTACAAGGGATGTGCCATAGCCTAAGGCAAGCCCTTCCGCAAGAAGGTCGCCTGAAGCAGTGCCCAACGCAAAGGTGAACAGGATTGCCGCCCAGTAAAACAGTTCTCTTTTGGCTGTGTAAATGGTATGGACTGATAATGTTCTTTCGCTGTAATACCAAAGTACAAAGACTCCCGCCAGAGCAATGCTGAATAAAATTGTGGTTGTCTCCAATGGAACTCCCAAGTTGTCAACCAGGTTGTCGGTAATCAGCGTGCCAACAATGCTCATCAATACGACCGCAATCCAATAACTGGCTGGCACGTATTTTTTGATCTTGATGAATTGAATCAGCAACGCGACTACCAATAAACCTCCCATAACGTAGGATGTTCCCGTTAAGCCAAGATTTAAATTCACGTTGAGAAAGTCTGCGGCAGTTTCCCCTACGGTAGTCGCAAGGACTTTGATAATCCAGAAGAAAATCGTAACTTCTGGGACTCTATTAAGCGCTTTGTTCATATTTTAGGTTCCTTTGGTTTTGTAAGATTTTGGGAATCTTATAAGCCAAAGATGAAGCCATGATGAAGTCATGATGAAATCTGGGGTTTTGAGCAAATCTATTATCTTCAATTAATTTATCAGCCGCGATGTAATCTGAAACAAGATGTGTTTTGAGACGCGCGATCTTTACTTTCGCTTCCATAAAGGCACTTTTCACATTACGATCCTTCTTCCTGTGCTTATTACGAATCTGTCAGATGATTCCTAATGCCAGATTCAAAGTTGATTTTTATAATCTGACAATCATAGGAAAGATTTGAAAAGAGAATTACAATAAACTTGGATTAATTGATTGTGATTACAAGTCTGGGCACATTACAGGAAAATTAACCACCTTCGGTGGATTCCCGCTGTGGGAGCAGAATGAGATATTGGGCATCTTAGATGCTGCACGCATACATAGCAGAACATCTGAAAATATATTCAAGGTCACCTCTTCCATTGGAAGGGGATACCACTTCCCTAAAATGTAGTTTTGGGGTATCAGGCGCGAAAGGCAATTACTACCGGATGAACCCGAAAAGTTATATCAACAGGTTGACTCGGCTTTATATCAGGCAAAGAATGATCGGCGTAACCGTGTCGTGGCGGTAGTAAAATGAAATTATTGATTTATTATGTTCCATATTGAAAGCAATGAAAGACTTATTCGTAAAAATTCACTATTGGTCCAAAGGAAGAAGACGTTGGCTAATCCTGTTTGGTGGATTGGTGGCGGGACTTTGCCTGGGATTATTAAATATGGTAGGGGCTGTCATTTTAAACAGGGAAGCGGATACCATTGCAGAAGGGGTCATCCTCTTCTTGTTGACCGTTTTAGGCGCCTCCCTTTGGCTGGAACGGAATGCCCTTCTGCTCAGTGAACAACGGTCACGTAAATTGGGGGAACTCTCAGCGGCAGTCAATGCACCCTATAAAACGATGGAAATCCTGCAAACGGGAATTACAACTCTGGTGACTCTAACTGATATGGATGCGGGCGGAATTGGTTTGCTGGATAGGGAGAACGAAACATGCGTGGTCATCCAGGCAGAGCACTTGCAAGCTGGGATGTCAAGCTTGGTGGGAGAGCGCATCCTGCTTGACCCTGAACATGCTCCCTGGGCGGCATCATTATGGCAAGGAGACATGGTGGTTGTGCCTGATGTCAGCCAATCAGAAACGATGCAACGCCTGCATGAGATTTTTGAAGGACGCGGGACGCGCACGCTGCTGGCTCTGCCGCTCTTCGCAGACGGAAAACTGTATGGTGCGCTCGGGCTTCATTCTTTGAGCAACCGCTCGTTTACAAAAAGCGAACTGGAATTTGCCCGTTCAGCGGCAGCCATTGTGACCAATGCGGTCGCCAAAGCTGAACGCCTGACTCAAGCCCAGCGTCGTGCCGCACATTTGGAAGTGGCTGATGCCGTGGCACAACGCCTGTTGGCGTCCACCGATATTAAGGATTTGCCCCAACGGGTGGCAGATACGCTGAGCCGGTATTTTCCGAATTGGAATATATACTTTTTTCTCAAGCGAGAGAACATGCTTATACTGGAAGGGCTTGCCAGCGTTTATGCACTCAATGTGGTAAAGGATGAATTCAAACTGTCCTTGGAAGAAGGTTTGGTCGGCGAGGCATATCGAGAACGGAAAATTGTACTGGTCAATAATGTAAAGACTGACCCTCGTTTCGTGGCAGGAGATACTTTTTCCACTACCCGCGCTGAATTAAGTCTTCCAATCCAGGCAGGTGGTGAGGTGCTGGGTGTTCTTGATGTTCAAAGCGAACGTGCAGGGGATTTAACCCGTGAGGACATCTCCGTTTTACAAAATGTGGCTATGGATGTCGGCACGGCGTTGACTAATGCATTACTTGTGGAGAAAGCCCAGCAGCACCACCTGATCACCGAACGATTGAATTCTGTAACGCAACAAGCTTTATCTGCTGAAACACTGAATGAAATGCTTCCTACCTTGTGTGCGGCTGCGACAGAAGCAGTACGCGCCTATCAAGCCAGTATTATGCTGATTGACCAGCACGGGTATTGTTACCGCTGGGCAGGGCATAATTATGCAACGACACTGGAACCACATAAAGTGCGGGAAAATGGAATCTCCATGTCCGTCCTACGTTCGGGACAAACAATTTTTATAGAGGACTTGCATCAAGCACAGACTTTCATCAACCCCCAAATGATTGATGAAGGTCTAAAAGCCTCAGCCTGCCTGCCATTGCATGGGCGGGATGAAATCGTGGGGGTACTTTGGATTCATTACCAATCTGCGCATGTTTTTGATCCGGGTGAGAGATCCATGCTGGAAACGTTTGCCAGCCAGGCTGGGTTGATTATCGAACAATTACATCAATTGGAACTCGCGCAACAGCGACTGTGGGAACTTGAATCAGTACAAGTGCTTGGAGCAGCATTACGAAAGACCACCTCCAAACAAAACATGCTCGATACTTTGCTGGATACGACACTCTCCGTGTTCAATGCCCCTCATGGCAGTATTTTATTGCCCGATCCAGGTGGTGAAAATCTATACTTTGTTGCCGCGCACGGCTGGCCACAACAAGTTGCTGATATATTACTGCCTGTGAAAGAAAGTCTGTCAGGGCGTGCTTTTCTCGCTAATGAAGCCTTCTTATCAGCTAATCTCATGCAAGAGCCGGAGTATTCACCCAAAGTTTCTGCCTGGACGGATAAGAACGGGTATGCCGGCATGTTTGCTCCTATAAAGAATGAAATCGAGACGGTCGGGGTTATATTTATCGGATGCGATCTTCCGCGTCAATTTGCAAAAAACGATTTGCAACTTCTGTCAACTTTTTCTGAATTGGCGGGAACTGCCCTTCGCCGCGAGTCCTTTAGAAGTGAAACGGAGACACGCCTTGTCCAATTGGAGACTCTGCATAATATTGACGTGGCAATTTTATCGAGCCTTGATTTGCATCTTACCCTGGATGTGTTCCTTAAACTGGCGATGGGTCAATTGAAAGTAGATGCAATGGATATTTTGCTCTATAACAAACAATCCAATCTGCTGGAATTCGCAACCGGGCGAGGGGTACCTGCGGTTATGACCGAGAATGTACGGTTAACCATGAGGACGGATTATGCGGGGCGCGTCGCAAGGGAAAGGCAGTTCGTTCGCGTGGACGATCTGGCAAAAGTCGACAATGAACTATCCCGGGTCATCCGTGCCGCGCAGGCAGATTTTCGCACCTATCTTGGACTGCCATTGATAGCCAAGGGAGAATTGAAGGGTGTGTTGGAGATTTTTCATAGTTCGTTGCTACCCGACGCATCGCACTGGATGCGCTTTGTGGAAACATTGGCTGGGCAGGCAGCCATCGCCGTTGACAATGCCCAGTTGTTTGAGGAGGTCCGGCGTTCCAACTTCGCATTAACTTTCGCCTATGAAAAGACAATCGAAGGCTGGTCTCGTGCCCTTGACTTGCGTGACAAAGAAACAGAAGGACATACACAAAGGGTGACCAATTTGACCCTCAAAGTGGCACGCGCAATGGGATTTAGTGAGGATGAATTGATTCACATTCGTAGAGGAGCGTTACTGCACGATATTGGCAAAATGGGTGTGCCGGATTCCATTTTGCTAAAATCCGACCAGCTTAGCAATGAAGAGTGGGATGTCATGCGCAAACACCCAACATTTGCCTATGAAATGCTTTTGCCCATTGAATATCTTCGCCCTGCGTTGGATATTCCTTATTGTCATCACGAAAGATGGGATGGAACAGGGTATCCACGCGGGTTAAAGGGTGAATCGATCCCATTGATTGCGCGCATTTTTGCCGTGATAGATGTGTATGATGCTTTGACCAATGATCGCCCTTATCGCAAGGCGTGGAAACTCAACGAAGTCATAACGTACCTCAGGCAGGAATCTGGCAGATATTTTGACCCGGCTGTTGTCGATGCCTTCCTTGAATCCAAATCATATTTGGCAGGTATTTGATATAGGATTTGCAATTGCCAATCTGTTTTTCATCGATCTGCCTGTGCGGTCACTTGCCTATCAATCTGTTGTAGTCAATTGCGTTTTTCCTGATATGAGGACTGTTGGTTTGTTCTCGCGATAAAGGCTTCGATATACCAAATGCGTTCAAAATTCTGTTTCCCCTTCGTATTCATGTTTCGGGGATGGAAGCAGGTCCCGGCAGTGGATCAATGGGCAAAATAAGAGGCGGGCGTGGGGGCTGCGAAAAATCCAGACCATTCAACAAATCGCCAAGTTGAGGATCATCTTCACGTACGGAAGGACGCGGATCCGGTCTCCCGGTTGTTTTTGGATCAATGCGTTGCCCACCGAGAAAGAGGTCTTCTATCAATTTCAGATAGGCATCGAAGCTCAGAGTCTGGTGATCAATGAAACCTTTCTTGGCATACGGGCTGATCAGCAGGGACGGAACGCGTAAGCCGTAGCCATTGGCATCCACTTTTGGCGGAATGACATGGTCATAGAAACCACCCCAGTCATCCCATGCCAGGACGATGATGGTGCTTTCCCAATAAGCGCTTTGCATGATCGCATTAATCAGACCGGTAACATACGCCTGCCCGGCGTGAATGGAGGATGGCGGGTGTTCACTGACCCCGTTTTCGGGAATGATCCATGAGACAGACGGGAGTCTGTTGTTCTTCAAATCTTCGAGAAAGATCTCGGTTTTGCGTATGTTGCCGAGTTGCTCGTTATCATGCACTGTGGTGAAATTGGGGAGCGGATTCATCACGCCGGGCACATCAACCTTCATCGGCTGTTCGTCGCAGAACATTTGATCATTGGTGCAGTCTGGTTCAATACCTTCACTGAGATAATATCCCCAACTCACGTTATATTTGTGCATGAGGTAGGTCAGGTCCGTCCAGGCGTAATCTTCCTTGCGACTCCCATCAGCCAGTCCAGGTGCAGGGTTGACGATGTTATCCTTACAGGTCATGGGATCATCGGGATTCGAACAGGTGGCGGACCAGCCCGAAACCATGAAGAGATGCGCAGGCAAACTGAACGACGCGGTCGGTTCAAACATTCGGTCATGCAAAACGAAGTTCTGCGCGTATGCCCAGTAATTGGGAATCTCACGCGCGTCGTGCCAGCCCATCGCGTCGGGACCCTGCTCGCCCGGTGTGCAACCCGGTGTGGTTGGATCGGAACAGTAATTCTTCTTTCCCTCAACAACCGATTCAACAAAGCCATCCATCTTTCCGCTATTTATATCCCTAGTGGCGGAGTCCGCGCCGTGCGGACCGCCGTAGTTGATATCGTTGGGATCATGAAATGGTTTGATACATTGTCCTGTGATCGGGTCGTTTGCACAGACTGTTGGCACGCCATCATTCATTGGGATTCCATCTGCGCCGGGGTAGGTACCAAAATAATGATCGAAGGAGCGGTTCTCCTGCATGATGATGACGATGTGTTTGATCTTCTCGCGTGCCAGCGCCAGTTGCGGTGATATGGCTGTGAGGTTGGTGACAGGCGCTGGCGTCGGGGTCGGACCCGCGCAATCGGAGAGCAATGCGGCGACCAGCAGTAATCCCACAAAAATTCCAATTTTATTTTTCATGGGATCCGGTCTTTTCCGCACGGTGGCGGACAAACCATACGCATACGCCGATCAAAATGATACCCAGCACGATCCAATGCTCATGCCTGTGGATATCGCCAAAAAGCAGTTCCATGAACTGACCGAATAAATAGCCCGCCGAGCCAAACAAAGTTGCCCAAGCAAACCCACCAATCATATTCAGCGGGATGAATTTTTTCGGGTCAACTTTGCTCATGCCGATCACGAACGGTAAAACTGTGCGCAAGCCATACATGAAACGCACACCAAGAAAAAGTACAGTTGTGTTTCTGCCAAGTAGAAGCGACCTTGCTTTTTCTATATTTGTCGCCCAGGCAGGTCTTTTTTCAAGAAACGCACTGCCCTGTGTTCGTCCCATCCAAAAGAAAAACTGGTCGGATCCAAACGCAATCAGAAACGAAGTGACGATAACGATGGGCAAATCCAGGTACCCGCGATGTGCCATGAATGCGCCCAGGACCAGCACAGTCTCGCCTTCGACTAGCAACCCCACCACCAGCCCTGGATATCCAAATTGTGTGACAATGGCTTCGAGTCCCATAGCTGCTCCTTAACTTTTCACGCGACAAAATGTTTACTGTATAATGAACCAACCAAATTTAATTATACAAGGAAGCCGCCATGACAACACTCCCATTTTGGTCAAAGTCGGCAAGCGAAGTTTTTCAAAGTGTGAACTCATCCGTCAACGGCTTGAGTCAAAAAGAGGCAGCAGAAGGTTTAAGGCGGGTCGGCGCAAACAGCATTCAAGCGCAGGAAAAAGTCACCCCGTTCGGTCTCCTTATTAATCAATTCAAAAGCCCCATTGTTCTTATCCTTGTATTTGCCACCATCATTTCCGCCTTTCTTCAAGATTGGGCAGACGCGGTAATCATCCTGTTGATCGTTTTGGGAAGTGCGCTGCTCAGTTTTTACCAGGAGTACAACGCCAACAACGCCGCCGAAAAATTGAAGGAACAAGTCTCATTCAAGACGGATGTTTTACGGGATGGAAGAACCGCCTCCATCCCGACCGAAGAAGTTGTTCCTGGTGACGTGGTTTTACTCTCCGCTGGTAGTTTGATCCCTGCCGATGGATTGGTGCTGGAGGCAAAGGATTTCTTCGTCAACCAGGCGGTATTAACCGGCGAGACCTTTCCTGTCGAGAAGATACACGGTGTGGTGGCTGAAGACACCAGCCTCTCGGAACGGACAAATGTTGTTTTCATGGGCACCAACGTTCGCAGTGGCAGCGCCAAAGTGCTGATCGTGCAAACCGGCTTGCAGACTGCCTTCGGTCAAATCGCGGATAAACTCACCCTGCGCCCACCGGAAACCGAATTCGAGCGCGGCATCAAACGGTTGGGCTACCTGCTGACCGAAGTGATGTTCCTGTTGGTGTTTGGAATTTTCTTTTTCAACGTATTTTTTCATAAACCCGTGCTTGACTCTTTGCTTTTCTCGATTGCGCTGGCAGTGGGGCTAACGCCGCAATTATTACCTGCCATCATCAACATTAACCTGTCGAAAGGTTCACAGGAGATGGCGAAGCATGGGGTTATCGTGCGGCGTTTGGAATCGATTGAAAATTTTGGCAGCATGGACATTCTCTGCACTGACAAGACTGGCACACTCACAGAAGGCGTGGTGCAATTGGATGGCGCATTGGATGTAAATGGCGAACCATCCGAGCAGGTAAGGTTGTATGCGTATTTGAATGCGAAGATGCAAACCGGACTCGCCAATCCGTTGGACGAGGCGATTGTCAACAAAGGCGCAAGCGGCGCGGGAGCCTTTGAAAAGATCGATGAAATTCCGTATGACTTCGTACGCAAACGGTTGACCGTTGTAGTGCAAGACGGTACATCGCACTACCTAGTCACCAAGGGGGCGCTGGAAAATATATTGGATGTGTGTTCGCGGGTGCAGGTTGGGGATGAGGAAAAAGCCCTTGATGGCGGAATGCAGGCTCAAATCCAAAAAAGATTCGAGGGATGGAGTGTGCAAGGGTATCGCGTGCTGGGAGTCGCAGTCAAGACTCTCACCGTACCAGCTAATCCGGTCTCTAAAGAAGATGAAAGCGATATGACCTTCGCAGGTTTTCTGTTATTTTTCGACCCACCCAAGGAGGGAGTGCATTCAACCATTGAGGCGCTGGCGAAATTGGGTGTGCGACTCAAAATCATCACAGGCGATAACCGGTTGGTGGCGCATCATACCGGACAGGTGGTGGGACTTGGTGACGCAAAGGTGTTGACCGGCAGCGAGTTAAATACATTGCGTGACGAGGCGTTGTGGCATGCCGTCGAAGCGACGACAATCTTTGCGGAGGTGGATCCGAATGAAAAAGAACGCATCATTCTGGCGTTGAAGAAGCGCGGACATGTGGTTGGCTACATGGGCGATGGCATCAACGATGCGCCATCCCTGCATAGTGCAGATGTGGGTATTTCGGTGGCGAATGCTGTAGATGTGGCGAAGGAAGCCGCCGACCTGGTACTGCTCAAACAGGATTTGGATGTGTTGCGGGAGGGCATTGTGCAGGGGCGCAAGACTTTTGCGAACACGCTCAAGTATGTTTTCATGGCGGTCAGCGCCAACTTTGGCAATATGTTCAGCATGGCTGGCGCCTCGCTGTTTTTACCATTTCTTCCCATGTTGCCGAAACAGATTCTGCTAATCAACTTTTTGACCGACCTGCCCGAAATGACGATTGCCAGCGACAGCGTGGACGATGTGTACGTGGAGCGCCCGCGCCGGATGGACATCCACTTCATCCGCCGCTTTATGTTGGTCTTTGGCCCCTTGAGTTCACTCTTCGATTACGCCACCTTTGCAGGGTTGTTATGGTTGATGAAAGCCAATGAACAAAGTTTTCAGACAGGTTGGTTTGTCGAGTCGGTTCTTTCAGCATGTCTGGTAGTATTTGCCGTTCGTACACGCCTGCCGTTCACGCGGAGCAAACCAAGTCGCTGGATGATCACCATCACGGCGGTTGTCATGCTCGTCGTATTGTATCTGCCCTACTCACCCCTGGCAGGAGTGTTGGGTTTTGTTCCGCTCTCCCTGCCGCTCTTGCTCGCCATCTTTGGGATCGTGGCGCTGTACTTCATGTCGGCAGAGTTGACCAAACGTTGGTTCTATCAGCAAGCCAAGAATATGGGTTGATATAGGAGAATTCATGCCTACCACACCACACATTGAACATCACTTCACCGCCACCGAAACGGTGCGCGACATTGTTATCGGTATGTCAGATGGGTTGACCGTTCCGTTTGCGCTGGCCGCCGGGATTTCTGGCGCGGGCGCGGCAACGAATATCGTTGTCACTGCGGGGCTGGCCGAAATCGCCGCCGGGTCGATTGCGATGGGATTGGGTGGTTACCTCGCCGCCCGCACCGACGTTGAGCATTATGAATCGGAGCGTCAGCGCGAAGCGGGTGAAACTGAAAACATCCCCGAAAAAGAAAAAGAAGAAGTCTCCAAGGTCTTCCGGGACTACGGATTGAGCGAGGTCGAACTTGCCCCGGTTGTCAAAGCTCTCAGTTCGAACCAGAAAAATTGGGTGGATTTCATGATGCGCTTCGAACTTGGGTTGGAAGAGCCTGACCCCAAACGCGCCGGTCAGAGTGCGCTGACGATTGCGCTCTCGTATATTGCGGGTGGGTTGATCCCGCTGTCGCCGTACATGCTGATCTCGAACCTGCACACAGCATTATGGGTCTCGGTGTGTGTGACGCTCCTTGCGTTGTTTCTGTTTGGCTTCTTCAAAGGCCGTTTCACCGGCATCAATCCATTGCGCAGCGGCACACAGACGGTGCTAGTCGGCGGGCTGGCCGCGGCGGTGGCGTTCGGGTTGGCGCGTCTCATTGGATAAGTGGAATTTAACCGCAGTTAAAAACATAATGGCTGAACAGAAACAATCCACGCTACCCCCGAATATTCGCATCTGGCGTTATTTGCCGATCCTGATCGTCTTTGGCTTGGCGGTTCACCTGCTATTGCCGCAGATTGCCACACTGGAAAACTCCTGGTCGGTGGTGCAAAACATGAAGGGATGGGCAGTGATACTGGCGGCTCTGGCACAAATAGTCAGCTACGTTGGTTTGGGTTATACCTTGCACAGCATCCTGCATACGGATGCAAAGCCGTTATCCATCTGGAAAGGCACATTAATCGCTATGGCATCCTATAGCATTGGTCTTGTGGCGGGCGGAACGATGGGTGAAGCAGCAACGATGTATGCCCTTGTACGCCGAGAAGATCGCGATGTTCATGCCTCTGTCATGGCTTGGACCTTGCCCGGCATGTTGAACACGGCGATTCTGGTAATCGTATCGCTTATCGGAACCTCCTACCTGATTCTTGTCCACGACCTGACGCAGACCCAATTGATCGAATTCAGCGTGGTGTTGCTGGTGATGGGATTAATTACGTTCGGCGTGGTTGCCGCGTTTCGCTTCCCCGAACGCGCCACAAAAATCGTTGTCTGGCTGGCTAGCCGGGGCGCGTCGTTGATCCGCAAGCCGTTCGACCCGACCAACACACTTGCTTCAATGACAGGGTTTTTCTCCACCTGGCGCGCCCTGCAAAATGGCGGCTGGATTCGACCTGCCATTGGCGCGGCGATAAACATTGGCTTCGATATGCTGACACTGTATTTTCTGTTCGTCGCAGCGGGGCAACAGGTGAGCGTCGGTGTGCTGTTCGCAGGCTACGGACTGCCATTCATCGTCGGCAAACTGGCGTTCATATTCCCCGGTGGGGTCGGCGTAATGGAGGCGAGCATGGCGGCAATGTACACCAGTCTCAAGGTTCCAAACGCAGTCAGTGTCGTGGTCATTTTGGGCTATCGGCTATTCTCGTTCTGGATTCCAGCAGCATTGGGATTCATCGTGGCGGGGTATCTGAGTGGCAATTTGCTCCGAGGGAAAAAAGAAACAACTGTAAAGGTGTAGAGAATTTTCCTACGTTCTTGGGTTTTGCGACGGGAGAATAATTCCGTTTCACGATACCATTTCATTATGTAGATGCCAAAGGAATCAAGATCATGAAACCAGTAACGAAAAACACGATTGCAGAAAAGAGTCGCAGGTTCAAAACCCTTTTCAAACTTGCGCTCCCTTCCATCATAACGGGGGGCGCGGGCGATGACCCGGCGGGTGTGTTGACCTATACAACTATCGGCGCGACTACGGGATTCGGGCAGTTGTGGCTGATGGTTCTATCCACGCCCATGCTGGTCGCCGCCGTCAGCATGGCGGATCGTATCGCCCGCACGTCACGCGCAGGTTTGACAAAGGTGTTGCGGAACAGATATGGGCGGACCCCAGCAGCGGTTATCGTGATCCTTTTGTTGATCGCCAACATCGCGGTCATCGCTGCGGATGTTTCCGCAGTTGCGGAAGTTTTCCAAATCCTGACCGGTCTGCGCTGGGAATGGTTCGTGCCAGTCATTCTGCTGGTCTTGTATCTGATCTTGCGGGCGGGATATGCCCGTACTCGTTTCGTGTTGACCCTCTTTGCGTTGGGCTTGACGGTCTACGCGGTCGCGGCGATTCTGGCGCACCCCGATTGGGAAACGGTACTGCGCGCAACGTTTGTGCCGCAGATGTCTTTGAGCCGTTCGTGGATGCTCGCCGCGCTGGGTTTGCTGGGCGCAACCATCTCTCCCTATATGCTCTTTTGGCAAGCGGATGAAGAGACGGAGGAATTGCAGAATGGTGAATCCGTCAATGAGAAAGAAAATATGGTGGGCATTTGGGGCGGGATGATATTCAGCAATGTTATTTCCCTCTTTATCATCATCGCGGCGGCTGTCGCTTTGCATAATAGCGGGAATCAGATCAGCACCGTATTCGACGCGGCCAAGTCGCTTTCGCCCCTGGGCAGGGTAGGCGACTTTGCTTTCACCATCGGAATCATCGGCGCAGGTCTGTTGGCTCTGCCTGTGTTTGCGGGAACATCTGCGTATGCTATGGCGGAACTCTTTGGCTGGAAGGAGGGCTTGGATGAACCAACCAGGAACGCGCGCGGGTTCTACACTGTGTTGGGCGCGGCATTGTTTGGCGGCGCGATAATCTCCCTCATTCCAGACTTCGACCCTGCCGATGCGCTGTTTTACAGCCAGGTGTTTAATGGCGTTCTCCTGCCGTTGATCATGATCGTGTTATTGATGCTATCCAATGATACACAGGTAATGGGCTCAAACCGAAATCCCTTGTGGGTTAACCTGATGGGCGGCACAACGATTTTGGTCGCGCTTGGAGCGAATTTTGCAATCTTGTTTGGAGGTTGATAAGGTTCCAAAGGTTCTCAATATTTTCCGCCTTTTGTCAATGCAAACCTTAGCGATAATTCATAACGTCTTCCAAAATTTGAGATCATGAAAACTCTTCGTCGATTTCCATTCACGCTCTTGATGCTCATTGGATTGCTGCTTGCGGCGGCATTCACCAATACTTATTTCGAGCAAATCACATCTCACTGGCTAAATCGCGTTGGCTTCGCGCCGAATGATTTGTGGTATTGGCGTTTCGAGCGGATATTTACCTCCGCATTAGTTACTTCAGGCGGATTGGTATTTTGGCAGGCTATGTTCTTCGTCGCCGTGGCAGTTGGTATCGCGGAGTGGATGACAGATTGGAAACGTGTGGCAATTACGTTTTGGGGCAGCCATCTGCTGGTATTGATCCTGCTTTCGCTTGTGATCTCCCTGGCGCTTCATCAACTGCAAAGCCTTGGTGTAGCTGCCAGCGAAATCGCACGCGATGTGGGTCCCTCAGCAGGCTATTTTGCGTGCCTTGGGTTAATCAGCGCGCGCCTGAAACAGCCGTGGAATTGGATCAGTGGCGGCAGCCTGATTGCCATTTTTATCATGGTACTGTTGCTGCCTGCACGTGCCGGCGAGAGTGGTGAGGTTAAATTCTCAGCAGACCTGGCTCATCTCATGGCGTTTCCGCTTGGCTGGCTATCCTCGTTTGTATTCAAGGCTTTGGAGGCTTAAAATGAAAACCCGCTGGATTGCTATCATCTTAACCATTCTCTTTCTATGGTTTTTGGTATCTCGTTTTACACAACTCGAAGATTTGAAGAATATTCTGAGTCAAGGACAGTTGGGTCTGATTCTTGCTGCGTTGGTTTCGCAAGCCGCCTATTTTGTTGTCTTCACCGCCTCCTATCAAGCTGCGTTTGCCACAATGGATATCGAAACTCGCACACGTGACTTGATCCCAGTCACGCTGGGTTCACTGTTTGTGAACATGGTGGTGCCTGCTGGCATCGCAGGCGGCACGGCGCTCTTTGCGCAGGAATTGGCGAAAAAGGGGAAATCTGCTGCGCGCACAACAACAAGCGTTTTGCTTCAATTGATTGCAGACTTCACCGCTTTTACTTTAATTCTCATCCCCGGATTGATCTATCTAAATTTCGAACATGACCTCAAGCCTTATGAGATGGTCGCGGCAATCATCCTGTTGCTGATGACCGTTGGCTTGAGCGGTATTCTCTTGTTGGGGATCTGGAGACCTGCCTGGATTCATCGCGTGTTCGACTGGGTGCAGCGCGTCGTCGAGGGATTCTTCAAACGGATTCGACGCAACTCTCCGCTTGCGGAGGGATGGGCGAAGGAAAATGCCAGGGAGTTTAATCAGGCTTCCCTAGCGGCGGCAGAACACCCAGCGCGGCTGATTCGAACATTGGGGGTGGCGCTTTTAGCTCATTTGCTGGACATCGTCACGCTGTACATTCTGTTCCGCGCATTTAATCAATCCATCGAATTGGGTACGTTGATTGCAGGATATGCGATGGGTATCCTGTTTTGGATTGTGTCCTTCACGCCGCAGGGAATCGGCGTGGTTGAAGGTGTCATGGCACTAACATTTAGTTCTCTGGGGATCAGCGGCGCAGCGGCAACCACGGTGGTGCTGGCGTTTCGGGGCTTGACGTTTTGGATCCCCATGCTTCTGGGCTTCTTCGCCGTGCAACGTGTGCAGTTGTTTACTCCCAATCAGCGCACGCTCACCGAGATCTGGGGCGTGCGCTTTGCCGCGATCCTGGTGGGTCTGATGGGAATCGTCAACGTTCTTTCCGCCGTTACTCCATCACTTCCCGAGCGGCTTGCCATCCTCGAACAATTTTCGCCGTTGGAAGTGCAGCGTGGAGGGCACCTGACGGCAGCGCTCTCTGGATTTGCTTTGTTGTTGCTGGCTCGTAATTTGGCACGGCGCAAACGTGTTGCCTGGTTGTTGACTCTGGTAACGCTGGCTGTTTCAGTTGCCAGTCACCTGATAAAAGGGTTGGATTATGAGGAAGCCACTCTGGCTATAGGGTTGATGGTTATGCTTTGGTTGATGCGCGTTCATTTCCACGCCGATTCCGATCGTCCATCCATACAGCAGGGACTGCGTATGCTGGTCGAGGCATCTCTCTTCACACTGGCGTATGGCATTGCTGGATTTTTTCTTCTCGACCGTCATTACAGCGTCAATTTTGGATTCTGGGCGGCAGCTCGGCAAACTGTAGTGATGTTCACGCAGTTTTATGATCCCGGCTTGAACCCCGTGACACATTTCGGGCGCTTTTTTGCGGACTCCATTTATGTGATCGGCGCAGTTACGTTTGGATATGCCGCCTTGATGCTGCTCCGCCCGGTTTTTGCGCGGAATTTGGCAACGCAGGAGGAACATCAAAAAGCACAGTCCATCGTTGAAAAATATGGACATTCCTCCCTGGCACGGTTTTTGCTCATGGATGACAAACGATATTTCTCTTCTCCCGGTGGTTCTGTTATCGGGTATGCGCTCACGGGACGGGTCGCGGTAACCTTGGGAGATCCGGTCGGACCAGCGGAAGATTTGCTGCCATCCATCCGGGCTTTTGCTGCTCTCTGCCAGCGTAACGACTGGTTGCCGGTCTTTTACCAGACCCAGCCCGAGACGCTCGAAGTATATGCGGCTGCTGGGTTCGATCCGCTTTGCGTTGGTCACGAAGGGATTGTTGATCTGAAAGCCTTCACGCTGGAAGGCAAAGAGGGCAAGGCATTGCGATCTCCAGTGAACAAGATTAAAAACGCAGGCTACCAATTCATCATTCACGAACCTCCCATCCCGGATGAACTACTCGAGCAACTACGGGCAATCAGCGACGAATGGCTAACCATGATGCACGGCTCGGAAAAGCGCTTCTCGCTTGGCTGGTTTGAAGATGGGTATATTCGTAATTCGACAATTGCTGCGGTGCATGCGCACGAAGGCTGGATCACAGCCTTTGCAAACTTTGTACCGGAATACCAACGTAATGAAATCACCATTGATTTGATGCGCCGGCGTCGCGAAGTGGAGCATGGCACGATGGAGTTCCTTTTCGTCTCCATGTTCCAATGGGCAAAGGAACGAGGGTATGACAGTTTCAATTTGGGATTGAGTGCACTTTCAGGAGTGGGCGAAAAACCTGATGACCCTGCCATTGAAAAGATTATGCATTTTGTGTATGAGCATGTCAACCAGTTTTACAATTTCAAAGGGTTGCATAACTTCAAGGAAAAGTTTCACCCGGACTGGTCACCGCGTTACCTGATTTATCCCGGTCCAGCGAATCTGGCTCAAGCATGGCTGGCAGTGACTCAGGCAAATTCAGGAGAAGACAATCAGTTCGCGAGTTACTTCAGGTACAAGCAGCGATCGCGCGCAAATTGAAACTACCGGTTGGGTAGAGGATCTGCAACCAGGGAATACTTTGAATGCTTAAACGCTTGAAGGCTTGTGACACAGACAGTCAACCATACCATGCCTGCTGACCAGCCGCCCAACACATCGGTGAGGTAATGCATACCTAGAAAGATCCGGCTGAAACCAATTAGGAACGACAAAGTAAGAGCCGTGATGCCCAGTCGAATCTGTGTTTTCCATGAATGACTCTGGCTGGCAATCAGGTAGGCGGTCATGCCATAAAATAGGATGGATAACATGGCATGTCCGGACGGAAAACTATAGCCGCTCTCATGATAAAAGGCAATGGGGAAATCGGGGCGTGGGCGTAAAAAGAAAATTTTCAACAACACATTTAATAAGATTCCTCCGCCTACACCAAGTATGAATGTGGCAAGCTGGAGCCACCGCTTGTGCCAGACAAGCCATGTGCTCACAAGAAGACTCGCAAGGGCGATAAACCAGCTACTTCCCAACAGGGTGATCAGGTAGAAAAACTGTGAACCGTCCTCTGTGGCAAGGCTGAGGATCCAGCGACTGATTCCAGCATCGTAAAAGGTTAAGGAGTCGTGGGAAAGAACATCTTCTGCCAGTGCGCCAAATATCCAGCCGGAGAAAATTGCCAAGAGTAGCCCAATGCCCAAATTCATAACGATGATCTGATTGGACTGGTATTGATTTATCAGCCAGGCTTGAAAGCGCGAGAGTCCTAATGCCTGCTTGATATGATTCAGCCATGCACGAACTTCCACCTCATGGTTGGATATCTGTCTGCTCACCCATATGGCAAGGGTGATGATACATATGGCGATGAATACACCAGCACCCAGCCTGCGCAATAAGGATTCAAGGTATGGGAGATTATTCCCAAAGATGTAGCCTATACTCCCTACAGCGACCGCCCAAGTCAGCCCTCCTGCCGCATTGAACAGAGTAAACGTGGAAAAAGGCATTTCAGTAATTCCTGCCAGATTTGCCCCGACGACACGCACGATTGGAACGAACCGCGCCAGAAAAACCGCCCATACACCGTGCCGATCAAAGAATGCGCGTCCTTTGCTGAGATGCTCATCGTATCGCCTGCCCAGAATACGTTTCATGATGACCGAGCCTCCACGCCGCCCGATCCAATAACCGCCCATGTCTCCGAAAATAGCTCCAAACACTGCAGAAATAATTACACCTAAAATGGATAGGTGCCCACTCGAAGCAAAAGCAGCTGCCAGCATCAGAAGAGATTCACCCGGTAAAGGTAATCCAGCGCTTTCCAACAAGATCAAGAGAAAAACCAGGCTATAGCCATAGGTGGTGAGTAAAGAGGTGAGTCCAGTAGGCATGAGTTGAGTTTAGACAGTTGAGATGAAGCCTGCATGAAGCCGCAGATTTTTATAATGAGGAATAACAAAAACCAACTGCGCTCCCAAAGGGAGCGCAGTTGGTTAGGGATCAATCTGTTTCAGGCTAATCCTGCCCGGTTTCCGTTCCGAGTACCGATCCGGTTATGGCGTCCACTTTCACATCCACGCCACCATCGAATTCCACACTATAGACCAGTTGACCATTCTCATCATCCAGTTCGGTCTTGATCACTGTGCCAGGATGTGCAGCAAGGGCAGCGGTTTGAGCCTGTTCAGCGGTGATGGCGGGAGTACCCGTCGGTGCCGCCTCAACACCTTCGCTTCCTTCAACTTCGCCGGCAGTTTCCTGTCCATCGGGTGCGTTCTGATCGCCGCACTGCAGTTCGATGTTATCGGTGTCGGGAGCGTTCTGGACTTCCGCGCCATCAACCTGATCTTGAGAGCAATCCTGTGATTGAGCGACTGGCGCATTCACGCCCTTGGCGAACGAGTGGGTGGCAATGGCTCCCATCGCGCCGACAACGAGCAGGGCAATGGCTGCCAAGGCAATAAAGCGGTTAAGTTTCATAATTTGTCTCCTTTTTCTGATAGTTCAACGACCGCTTGTCGTTGATAGCCTCATTCTAGGAGATGGAAATGAAGTCGCCATGAAGCGAAATTACAGGTTTATAAAGGCAGGGTGACTATAAATGTTGTCCCCATGCCAGATGCGCTTATCACGCTGATTTCGCCGCCGTGCGCTAGAACGATCTGACGGGCAATCGCCAGACCGAGTCCGGTTCCTGCGGAGGAACGCGCTGACTCCACTCTATAAAAGCGTTCAAAGATTCGGGAAAGATGTTCCTTGGGGATTCCAACGCCGGTATCGCTGATTTCAACCAACACGTGTTCGGTCTCGACCTGCGCACTGACCGTGATGCCGCCCTTTTCAGTGTATTTGATGGAGTTATCCAACAAATTGACAAATAAACGGATGAGTGCGTCCATATCTCCCGTAATAGATAACCGGGATGGAAGTTGAGTCGTCAATGTCAGCCCTTTCGCCTGTGCCAATGGATGAAGAGAATCCGCTACATCGGAAAGAATCGCTGATAGATCAAGTGTTTCGGAATGAAGCGCCAACCCATCTTCGCCACGCGCCAAACTCAACAGATCCTCGACCAGCCCTCTCATGCGGTTTGTTTCGTCTGCCAAATCATCCAATGCCTGATGATATTCGGAAACAGGTCGCTCCCCTTCACGCACAACAGATAAAATTGCCTGCATGGCTGCGAGAGGGGTGCGGAGTTCGTGTGAAGCATCCGCGGTGAACTGGCGTTCCCGTTTGAAGCCGTTTTCCAGGCGCGCAAGCATGTTATTGAACGTACTGGCAAGGCGGCTGACCTCATCTTCCGTATCTAGCAAGGGCAATCGGGCGGAAAGATCCTCGGTGGAGATTGCATCTGCTGTCCTGGTAATGCTATCGATGGGTGACAGGACGCGAGTGGCAAGAAAATATCCCCCGAAGCCAGACAAGATGGCAAGCAGTCCTCCACCAAGCAGGAGCGTCAATAGCAGTCGATCCAATGTGTCACGCGCTGATCCGAGACTTTGCATGACTTGAACCCAGCCAACTGTTTGTTGGTTATCCAGGACAGGTAGGGTATAGACTCGCATGGCATCATCATCATTGACGATGGGGATTGTGGTAAAGCTCCCATTTGGGCTGGCTTGTTCGAAGGCTTGAGGGGTATTTCGGTAGGGGCCTACAGATTCCAGAATAGTTCCATCTTTAGATAGGACAATCAACGTCAAGCCGCGTTCGCTAAAGGCCTGAAAACCACTTTCCTCCGGGGTGATGGGCTCGGAGATAATGATTTTGCCGTTGTCCACATTCAGGCTGGCGGCGGTTTGGGCAGCAGTGAGGGAGAGGGAACTGTCGATGGCCGCGTGCAGGCTAAGACTAAGGTTGACATAAACAAACGTCCCAAAGGTTCCCAAAGCAAGTAAGATCAAACCCGTGATCCAAACGGCGATGCGGGTGCGAAGGCTCTTAATCTGTTTCATGCAACGACAGGCAATACCCTGCTCCGCGTACGGTATGGATCAGTTTTACATCAAAGCCATCGTCGATCTTGCGGCGCAGGTTGCGAATGTAGACATCCACCACGTTTGACTGATTGAACGTATCGTAATTCCAGACATGCTCGGCAATGAGGGTGCGCGTGAGCACGCGTTCCGGTTCACGCATGAGACATTCGAGCACCGCATACTCCTTTGCGGCGAGTTCGATGGTGTGCCCCTGACGTTTTACCAGGCGGGTGCTGGTGTCCAGTGTCAGGTCGGCAAACTCCATGATGGGGGATTTGGGCACATCTCCCGCACGGCGGCTGAGTGCCCTGAGACGGGCAAGCAATTCTTTGATGGCAAAGGGTTTGACAAGATAATCATCCGCGCCTGCGTCCAGTCCTGCGACACGGTCATCAATGGAATCACGCGCTGTGAGCATAAGGATGGGCGTACGATTTTTCCGGCGGCGCAATTCGCGGCAGACAGCAAGACCATCCATCTCGGGAAGCAGGATATCCAAGATGATGACATCATACGGCGCAGACTCTGCCCAATCCAGCGCTTCGCGTCCTGTATAGGCGGTATCCACTGCATAACCAGATTCTTCCAGCCCGCGCTTGACGTAGGCGGATATTTTCCTTTCATCTTCTACGATCAACACACGCATATAAATCTCCACCGATATTGTAGTGGAGATTTATGAAGTACGGATGAAGGAAAATGTCCAGGTCATATTTTGCTTTCAGGGGTAGTACAATCGCCCCTGATCAATCGCTGGAATTCCAGTTTGCACGCAATGCTTCCGGAGTCTATATCTGGGAACTGGAGGGGGCGCTGGACCCTGGAAGATTGGATACGAAAAGATATTTTCGGTTGTTGGATCGGGCAGCAAGGACTGTGATCAATTCATACGGACAATTAATAGTTTCAGAAAGTTTCCTTTGGCAGAAGAAACCCTGGGTACGAGTTATATTAGGATGACGCACATGTGTTGTAGTCTCGGGTTGCACCGTGGTTGCCGATCAAAATGATGTATCCCCTGCTGGCGTGGCTCGTTGATGCCAGGATCCCGATTAGAACGCTATATCATCTATGGGATCGGGTCTGCCTATGACAAATGACGGAAGCTTGATTGCATCATTTGCAAATAACCAATTTCGGTTTCTGAGAACGCTTCGTTGTTGTTAATCGGTAGCCCGTTTTTGTTGCGCTTAAGGACTTGTCTGGACCAGAGTTTTTAGCCATTCATACTCAAGTTGATTGAATTCTAAACCAAAAACATCTTTGAAATCTGGTGGATAAACAACCCTTTGCCCATCCACCAACTCAGGTTGTTTTGTCTCAAAAAGCGAGAACAAGGATTCAGTTCCATAGTCTTGGATGAGAAAATCTAAGAAGGACGCTATTTCAGTCAATAATATATCTCGGTAAATTATGCAATCTGACGAACTCTCGTCATACGCCTTTTCCAAGTAATAGTTCTGATACAAAGGCAGATATGTTCCATTATTTATAAAAGCCCTAACATCAGAGTTGAAATCAGCTCCTTTCCAATCCTTCCAATAGTCGCCTGCTGCCCAAGTTGCGATCCCTTCATTCAATGTGACATCGCTTAAGTCTTTATACTTTTGGTGAATGAAAACATGACCGAGTTCATGGGCAAGAACGGCAAGAATCTGTTCTTCGCGTGTATCTTTATTCGCAAAAATCATAATCACAGGTTGTTGTTCATGGAAAGTAGTTCCACGTGGGGCACAATTTCTTGATTGAGGAGGAACAAAAATGACAATGACTTTTTCGCTAATTGTTGCGCCTAGCCGTTTGTTGACATATTCATATACTTGCTTTGACTCTTTTTGCCACCACTGAACATTAATAGGAATATAACCATTTTCCGAGTACAAATCCAAGTACTCGTTTTCTGCCTGTCGCTCACTATTTTCTGCAATTGAAGAAGGGTCAATGATTTGTTCTTTTTTTCCAAATACCTGATCAATAATGGTTGTGAGATAAGATGGCGAATCACTAACCAGGGCTGGCAATGGAAATGGGGTAGGCGTAGTTGAAAATGATATATCACTGGAAATAGGCGTGTTGGATGTGTTGTTTCTAAATGAAAACACAATAATCACGCTTGCCAATAGAAACATAACACTGGCAACTAGAAAAGACTTACCTGAATATTTCTGCTTCGGAAATTTCATTCTTTTGATTGCGGTTTGTACTGCTTTGCTTGCCTAACTATGTCTTAAGCCGAACAGTTCTGCTTAATACCTCAATTTGGGGATTATCCCGCAAAGGGACTTTAATGAACTAATTCTGTATAATAACTTATAGGTGGAATTATATGCCTACACTTTCTATAAAGGCAACGCCAATGCCACAATCTCCCAAAGCCAAAAGGAGAGAAATGGGCTTGGTACGGAGTTTCTCCAGCCTGTGAGCAGGTAACCATTTTGTTATGATGTCGAATGTGAAGTTTGTTGATAAAGCAACTCACCATAAAAGAATTCCAGCTACTCTCCAGTCGCTGGAATTCGTAGAAGATGATATTTTTTCTTTGGCCATCAAACGCAGGAAACTATTTGTCCGGCCACCCGATCTGTCCCTGTCCTTCACGCACTGCCCAATAGATGATCCCGCCCCAATTCCAGGAACGCTGATATTGAGGATTGCTGATACTGCCGGCATCATCCATGCGTCGCAGGGTCAGGTTGGTATCCCAATAGGCGTCCGGCGTACCATCATTGTTGATATCCGCCATCCTTGCGGCAGGTAGATTTGCCACGGCGGACGGGGGAATCTCGCCACCGCTTGAATGACTCTTCCATTCATAGCCTGTGATGCCACGATGTCCGGTTCCACCACCACAGTTGTAATTACCGTTGCCATTCGGACCGGCAAGGCAGCCTTCGATGGCTTCATACTCCTGATACCGCAATTCCCAGAACAACTTGTATGGAGCGCGTCCGTTGCCAACGAACAGGGGCATGTCCCCAGGCAGTTCATCCAGTCCACTGACACTGCCTGCAAGCGTGGTAGCTCCCACCGCCGGATGGGAAGGCACTTCCCATTGAATGGTTTGGCTTGCGCCATTGGATAACATCAGGTCTCCAATCAGAGGCAGAGTCGCAAATATGGGACCCGCAGGTCGCAAGGTCAGGATCAGGCGTAGATTTTGCCAGTCACCCACCTGTGGATGACTGGGCGATCCGCCGCCATTGGGAATATAGTTCACGCCACCTGATCCGGAGGATTCAGGCATACCGCCATTGCGGACAACGGTAGGCCAGCGAACAAGAGTCGCAGGATAGGGGCGCACATCCAGATAGATCTCAGGAAACGT